>ERZ1643250.501-NODE-501-length-41574-cov-5.201859_pt1 | contig 41574 bp, 30 predicted proteins | sample MGYA00579262_ERZ1643250 | MGnify/ENA primary metagenome ERZ1643250 (study PRJEB29033, sample SAMEA4952265) | chicken gut metagenome | biome: Broiler Chicken; feature: Gastrointestinal Tract; material: Caecum | place: Ireland | collected 2018 | study: Broiler...
CTGTCGACCGATCCGAAGCGTCTGCTTATCGGCGACGACGAGCACGGCTGGGACGACGAGGGCGTCTTCAACTTCGAGGGCGGCTGCTATGCCAAGGTAATCAATCTGGATAAGAACAGCGAGCCCGATATCTGGAATGCGATCAAGCGCGACGCGCTGCTCGAGAACGTAACGGTCCGCGCGGACGGCTCGATCGATTTCGCCGACAAGTCGGTGACCGAGAACACCCGCGTGTCGTACCCGATCTATCATATCAAGAACATCGTGAAACCGGTTTCTAAGGGCCCGGCCGCCGAGAAGGTGATTTTCCTGTCGGCCGACGCGTTCGGCGTGCTGCCTCCGGTTTCGATTCTGACTCCCGAGCAGACCAAGTATTACTTCCTGTCGGGCTTTACGGCCAAGCTGGCCGGTACCGAGCGCGGCATCACCGAGCCGACCCCGACCTTCTCGGCTTGCTTCGGCGCGGCTTTCCTGTCGCTGCATCCGACCAAGTACGGCGAGGAACTCGTCAAGAAGATGCAGAAGTCGGGCGCCAAGGCCTATCTGGTGAACACCGGGTGGAACGGTACGGGCAAGCGTATTTCGATCAAGGACACGAGGGGTATCATCGACGCGATCCTCGACGGCTCGATCGACAAGGCTCCGACCAAGAAGATCCCTTATTTCGATTTCGAGGTTCCGACCGCGCTGCCGGGCGTCGATCCGAATATTCTCGATCCGCGCGATACTTACGCCGATGCGAAGCAGTGGGACGAGAAAGCCAAGGATCTGGCCGAGCGCTTCATCAAGAACTTCAAGAAGTTCGAGGGCAACGAGGCCGGCAAGAAGCTGGTAGCCGCCGGTCCGAAGCTGTAATCTCGGCCGGTTCGTAAAACGGGCGATTCTCGGGGAAAAGAACGCCTTTAGATCGATGTAACAGCCTAAGGAATTGGGCTGTTACATTTTTTATAATAAGATGAGACAACGAAAAGGCAACGGTTCCGTTTCCCGTATTTTGCGTTTGGATTCATCGTTTCAAATAACCGCTTGCAAGACGGTCGGATCCGTTGGGAGAGTCGGATTCCCTATGGTTCCTCAAGACCGTCGGTCCGTGCCGGTACGTCGCTACGGAGTCGGCCGAGTTTCCGGATTCCGGACCGACTTCAAACCATTGACAAAAGGGACCGTATAAACTCGTTATACAGTCCCTTTACTTATTCTGCGCGGAAAATATTCCGACGCTATGTCCCGGTTAAGACTATTCGGGTATTACTTGCCAAGCCTGCTGTCCGTTGTAGGTGGTCTGTACCGACTTGTAGCCCGGAGCGACAAACGTATCGTCCGCTTCGCCCGTGTTGTCGCCCGTTGCGGGGTTGTAGTTAACGAAAATACCTCCGTAAATTTCAACCGTGGCACGACCGGCTTTCCGGTCGGCATCCTGAATGTTGATGACCGGATACCAACCGTTGATGGGATTGCCTTGCGTTTCGAATACACCGCCATAAATCTTCAGGTGAGCCTTTTGAGTGGGGCGTGCCGTTGCTACCAAAATACACGAGTTGGCAATTCCGGAAGCATCCGTACCGACGGTGAAGTATCCGTCCTTGATCGTCGTAGTGCCCTCCGCAATACGGATCGCCGCATTGGTCCCTTTGCTGCCGCTGCCGCCGTCAACGGTAATGGCGCCGTCGATAACCAGATCGGGGCAACCGCTGTAGATGCCCGCAACGTTTGTGGCTGTACTGTTTTTCGGTCCGACGATGGAGCCTTTTCCGCTAATAACCATCTTTTTGCACGATTTGCTCACTTGGATGCACTGTTGCAATGCGGAGCCTTCCTGCGCTGCCAATACCGCACCCTCTTTCAGAGACAAGGTGGCGGAAGCTACCGAGGAGATATAGGGAGAATCATCGATAGTCATACTGCTCGAAACGATGACGATATCGCCGCTTTTCAAGGCTGATTCCAGATCCGCAGGCGCTGTTACCTCCGTACCCTTCACCACCGTGTAAGTTCCGTTAGGAGCCGGCTCGGCAGAGGTCTTGATCGCCGTGTAGCCCTCCGCAACGAAGTTTTTCACCGGATTTTCCGTCATCGAGCTCGACGGATCGTAATTGATGAACGTACCGCCGTATACGTTGATGGCGGCACCCGAGCCGTCTTTCAGGTTCAGCACCCAATAACCGCGGTTGTTGGCGCTCTTCGACTCGAACGTACCGCCGTAGATGTTGATAACGGCCTGCTGATCCGCGTAGATAAGGTCGAGCTGTGCGTTATGGTCATTATAGTCCTGATCGTTGACAAAATTACCGCCGTAGATGTTCACCTTCGCATCGCCGTAAGCATATACGGCCATGCGGTAGCCGTCTTCGTTGGGCTTGGTTCCGATAGCCTTAATGTCGCCGTCGCCTTTGATATTCAGGGTAGCGCCGCCTTTCACTTCGAATACGGTGGTGTTGCCATAGCGTGGATCTGTATCAGGAAGCGAGGTCGTGTTGATGATGTCCTTACCGTTCAGGTCGATCTCGACCGTCTTGCCGGTTTCCACGACCAGCGGGGCTTCGACCGTCACGTCTTCCGACAGGGTGACACTGCCGCCGTTGGCGAACGCTGCGTGCAGTTCCTCCGCCGTAGTGACAACAGAGATGTCGGGCTTGTAGAACTCCGGATCGATCTCGACGGTGATATCGCCCTGCTTGGTCAGCAGGTTACCCGATACCATGGTGCGGTAGTTGCGGCGGATGGGAATGCTCTTGAAGTCGCTGTTGGCCGAGATCTCTTTACCTGCTGCATCGAGGAACGTCATCTTGAAGTCGGCCAGCGTAGCCTGTTCGACCGGAGCCCAGATGTAGTCCACCGTCAGCTCGCCGGTGGCGTTGAGCACGTCGGCCGTGTATTCCACGGCAGCCTCGCCGCTTTCCTCGCCCGTCAGTGCGTTGAACGTGTTCGGAAGAGACGTGAAATTCACTTTCACCTTCGCGGGTTTCAGGTCGGCCGCGTTGTCGGGAATCGCCGCGAGGTCGAGCGTCTTCACGTTCAGCTGGCCGAAGGGACGGCGGAGCGTGAACGTCTCCGAGAAGGACTCGGTAACCGTGTAGTCTTTCTTGCAGAGGAAGAAGGCGTCGAACTTGTCGTCGTTGCCGGTGTAGTCTGCATCCGATCCCAGCTTGATTGTGCTCAGGTCATCGGTCTCGTAACCGGCCTCCGAGCAGTCGGCCCAGAATACGAAGTCATACTTCTGCTGGGCCACCAGCCGCAGGTTGAACGTTGCGGTGTTGCCCGTTACCGTTGCGGTCTGCTGCTCCCCGTAGGGCTGGCCGTTTCGGTAGATTTGGAGCAGGCAGCGGTCGATCTGCGAGCCGTCGCCGAAATCCGCCGCTGCGGCACGGGTCTGTACTCCTTGCGGAATAGAGACGGTAATCGTCTGAGAGGTCGCTCCTGCGGATGGAGAGACCTCGTCCTTCTGACATGCGGTCAGGGTCATCGCAAGGCCCGCCGCCAATAGGAATAATTTTCTCATAACTAATTGGTTTTTAGGGAATTACCCCCCCCCGAAGAGGCCCCGAAGAAGTTGTAACTCAGCGGTTTGTAAAAAAATGTTATTAAAAGAACTTGTTTTCTTTTTTCCCTTGTACCCGCAGCAGCGGTCAGGCTCCTGCGGATTGTTTATGTTTTATCGAAAGGCGTTCCGACACCTTTCGTTCGTTTTATATCTGAGATCAGCTATCGGGAGGCAGGGACAACGGCCCATTTCAAATTGTCGCCGTCTGTTATTGCTTGCCATTGATATCCGGCAGCCGGATCATAAACGGTATTGGTTACGTGATTGTAAGCCTTGCCGCTGAATTTGCCGCCTTTGAGGATTACGCTTCCGCTTGGCCGTCCGGCGTCGTTGTCGCCCGATACGACCGCACTGGTGCCTTCGATCTGCAATCCCGTCCTGACGTTGGGAGCGAAAAACTCTCCGCCCGTGATCGTGACTTCGGCGTTGCTGCTTACATATAGCGCGTAAAAGGCATCCTGCTGTCCAGAGGTATTGACCGTATAGAACTTACCGCTGCGAATCTCGGCCTTGGCATTCTCTTCGATGGAAACAGCGCCCTGAATACCCTTGACCTCGCAATTCTCGATCAATACCTCGGAGCCGAACAGACGCATCGCGTAAGCCCAGTGCTGGCCATTATCCAGATTCGAAGAAGTGGACTCGAAATAGCTGTCAATCAAGGTAACAGTTGCGGTGTTCGCACTGTTACGCCCCATACCGCAGAGGGTGAACTCGCCCGAGATGATCCGGGCATTCCGGATAGTTATGTTCGCGTCGTTCCAATAGGCGATCGCTGCAGTGTTGTAGGAACTTCCGTGCCAATGGTGTTCGGGGTCGTTGATCAGCGTGACGCCTTCGATCAGCAGATCGCCTCCCGTAACATGAATCAACGATTTGTGTTCGTGTACATCGGAAGCGGCGGCAGCTACGGCCGTAGAGGCAGCCGCACTGTTGTCGATCGTACCTTTGCCGGTCAGCGTGAGACCCTTTTCGGCCGTCAGAAAATTCGCGCTGCTGAGTTGGATGGTCGCCCCTTCCTCGATGTCGATGGTTTTGTGCTCGGTGAAAGTAAGTTCATCGGAATTCTTGTCCGAAAGGTCGATGTCGGCAGTAACCTCGATGTTGGCTATTTCGGGATCGGCCAAAGCTCCGATCAGTTCATCCGCATTCTCCGCTTTTGCATTTTTAACAACCTGGAACGTGCCGTTCGGCGCCGGGGTCTCTGCAATTTTGACTGCTTTGTAACCCTCGTCCACAAAGTTTGTACCGGCTCCTTCGGCCGCATTGTCGGCAGGATTGAAATTCTCGAAGGTACCGCCCGTCACCACGATGGAAGCCTTGCCAGCCTGACGGTTGGGGTCATAACAATTGAGCAGGAAGCGGTAGGGGTCTCCGCCGTCTGAAGTCTGGACAATGCTGAACGTACCGCCCTTGATTTCGGCCTTGCCTTCATGAACATAAACCGCCGAAATATTTCCGACGAAAATACCGTCTTCGATAATCAGGGTTCCTCCGTACTGCACGTCGCACGCGTAACAATCGTTATCCTTACCCTTTACCGTACCGTTCTTGACGGTAAGCGATCCTCCACGGACGGAGAACAGCGACCAGTCGTTTCCGGCCCACACATCTGTTTCGTTCATAATCGTATGCCCGTTCAGGTCGATCTCGACCGTCTTGCCGGTTTCCACGACCAGCGGGGCTTCGACCGTCACGTCTTCCGACAGGGTGACGCTGCCGCCGTTGGCCAGTGCGGCACGCAGTTCGGGATAGTCGTTGATGTCGGGCTTGTAGAACTCCGGATTGATCGTCACGTTGAACGTACCCTGTTTGGTCAGCAGGTTGCCGGATACATTGGTGCGGTAGTTGCGGCGGATCGGAATATTCTTGAAGTCGCCGTTGGTCGAAATTTCGGTCGTGCCGTTGAGGAACGTCATCGAAAAATCGGCCAGCGTAGCCTCCTCGACGGGCGCCCAGATGTAGTCCACCGTCAGCTCGCCGGTGGCGTTGAGCACGTCGGCCGTATATTCTGCCGCTGCCGTCGTCGTACCTACCTCGCTTTTCCTGGCATCGAACGAAGTCGGAACGGCCGTGAAAGCCACTTTCACTTTCGTCGGCTTCAACGCGGGATCGGGAATTGCCGCGAGGTCGAGCGTCTTGACGTTCAACTGGCCGAAAGGACGACGCAAGGTAATGTTTTCCGAAAAAGCTCCCGTTACCTGGTAGTCGAGCAATGCGCCGGTAAAGGCGTCGAATTCGTCATTGTTACCCGCATAGTCGCCTTTCACCGTGATATTGGTCAAATCGTCCGTATTATAATGATCTCCGGTCGAGCAGTCGGCCCAGAAGACAAAATCGTAGGTCTGCGAAGCCACCAGACGCAGGTTGAATGTTGCGGTCAGCTTACCATCGGTGCCTTTCTGCACGGTGGCTGACTGTTGTTCGCCATACTTCGCCGGAGTCGTACCCGAGCGGTAGATCTGAAGCAGGCAACGGTCGACTTTCGCCCCGTTGCCGAAATCCGCCGCCGTGGCACGGGTCTGCATCCCTTGCGGGATGGTAACGGTAATGGTCTGGGAGGTCGCTCCGTCGGATACGAGCCCCTCGTCCTTCTGACACGCGGTAAATGCTGCCAGCATTCCCGCCAATAGTAGAACTTTATTCATAAAATGTTGAGTGTTAGCGAATTACCCCCCCCCGTTCGGGTTTTCCGGAAGGGAGGCAGTAACTCAACGGTTTACAATTGATTTTTAAGAACTTGTTTTCTTTTTTCTCTTGTACCCGCAGGAGCGGTCAGGCTCCTGCGGATTGAAAGTGTTATTGAGCCACGACCTTGAACGGATAATTCGGGTCGTCGTTACCGGCAAAGACATAACCGGCTGCGGGTGCTATATCTCCGCTTATATTGGCGTCGTATCCCTTGTTCTGGAATTCGCCGCCCGTAAGGTCCAGCGTATTGTTTTTGCCCACATACACGCATTTGTTCGGTGCCGAGGTGCTCGTGCTGCGGAATTTGCCGCCTGAGACATGGGCGGTGACGCCGGTCCCGTATGCCCCGACAAAGAGCGCATAGTATTGTCCATTGCAGATGAACTCTCCGCCCGAAATCGTTGCGGATGTCCCCTCATGCAGGCGCACGCAGCCGAAGTTGCCGGTAAGTGTACCGCTCGTAACGGTCAGAACGCCGGAACCATGCATCAGCAGGCAATAATCGTTGCCGCCTTTCGATGTAATGGAGCCTCCGTTGATCGTAACGCTTTTTCCGTAATTGTTCTGGATGGCGTAATGGCCGTTGGATTCCAGTGCACCTCCGTTGATTACCACGTCGCCCGTGTTGAATACGATCGCGGCGTCGCCCGTGCCGGTCGCCTGGAAGTTGCCGCCGTCGATGGTGACTTTGCCCTCGTTGGTGATGATATTGGCGGTTGCCGTCATCGTGCCCTCGCCCCGGATGGTCAGCTGGCTCTTGTTGATGATCTGCGATTTGCCGACAGTCAGCGTAACAGCTTTCTTAAAGTCGATGACGGTAGGTTTCTCGATCGCAATCTCGCCGCTCGTTTCCGGAATTTTCGTCAAATCATAATGATACCATACATTGACGTTGCCACCGTCTTTCAAGAGGGCAACGAAGCGTTTCAGTTCGGTCCAGCGATCCTTAACAACGCCATCCACGATCAATTTGGCCGTGCTTATGTATCCTGCAGTGAAATTGGAAGCCCACCAGCCCATATATTCATCGGTGAAATAGCCGGTTGCTACTTCGTCTGCCTGTTTATCCACCTTGTTGTTGCGGAGTTCCACGGTGTACTTGTCGTAAGTGTCGGCTTTTTTCGACACATTTACCATATTGCCGATAAATGCGTGGGAGAAACTTTGCTCCATAGCATAGAACAAATCGCCGTCGCTATAGGAATCCGCATCCTCACCTTTATAAGTATTGTTGAGAGTAATGCCGCTGACCGAGCAGCCCTCAATAAGCACGTTGCGCTCGAAAGTCTGGAAATAACCGATAAGGCCGGCAGCTTGCGAACAGCAGGTGAACGTTTCGGGATTAAATACGTCGATAGAGCAAGCGGTTACCGAGCAGTTGCGGACCGTGACATCTTTCGAGCTTGTGCTGACGAAACCGATCAGGCCGCCGATTTTCTGAACGCTCTTAATGGCTGTATTCTTCATATGACAGTTTTCCACCGTACCGTAGTCCATGCGGCCGACCAATGTACCGCCGCGATAGCAGGTCACTTCGGCGCCGTCGATCGTGAGGTCTTTCACGTTGCCCTGAAGCACATAGAAGAAACCGCCGTAGTAAGTGCCTTTACCATTAGGTTGACCTGTGGCGTTGTCAACGTAGAGGTTCTTGATCGTATGGCCGGCGCCGTCGAATTCCACGAAGCCTTTGCCTTCCGTATCGATCGGAGTCCAAGGGCTATCGGCAGTGCCTTTAAGGTCGATATCGGCCGTCAGCACGATTCGGGCACACTTGCTTTGGGCAATCAGGTCGATCGCTTTTTTCAGCGTAGCGACATCGCCTGCAGCATAAGTCGTAACAGTTCCGGCTCCTTTCTCGAATGTAATTTCCGCAACCGTACCGTAGATCTCTACGTTGCCTTTTACGACATTCAGTTTCGCTACTTCAACGCCTTCGGGCACGATCAGCGTATTGTCGGCCGTCGTGGCGTCTATTTCCCCGAAGGAGCCGTTCAGGATAACCGTCGATTCCGGGGTGTCGATGGTCAGTTTTCCGGTGGTATTGGCCGTGATGGTAATATTGGCGGGAGCTTCCGTGTTACCTTCCGTTCCACTGGCCTGATCGTCGTATTTTACGGTAACGGGGTTGCTCGTTTCGGGCAGCGTAAGCGAAATTTTCACGTCATTGTCCGTAGCATAGATCTGCGGTATCACGATCTCGTTGCCCGCTGTATTCGCCAGATTCTTGACGATGATATCGGTCGCACCGCTTTCGAGGGCCGCCTTGACATCAGCCGCGCTTTCTACTTCCGCAATCACTTTCTCAATGGGGCCTTCCGGATCGAAAGTCGGATCGATCGTCACGCTGATCGTGCCTTTCTTGGTCAGCAGGTTGCCCGACACATTGGTGCGGTAGTTGCGGCGGATCGGAATATTGGTGAAGGCGTCGTTGGTGCAGATCTCCGTGCCGTTGTTGAGGAACGTCATCGAGAAATCGGAGAGCGCGGCCTCGGATTCCGTGGCCCAGAGGAAGTCCATCGAGATCGTGCCGTCGTTTTTGGCCAGTTCTTCCGACGTATAGGTCACGTCGGCCGATCCGCTCACTTCGCCCGTCAGGGCGTTGAACGTCGTGGGCAGTCCCTTGAAAGCGACCTCGTATCCCGTGGGCTTCAGCGCCTCGTCCTTGATTTCGTTCAGGTCGTTGGTCTTTACCACCAGCAGGCCGAAAGGACGCTTCAGGGTGATGTTGTCTCTCGTGAAGGAACCATTGACGGAAATAGTCTCGTGGTAGAAGAACGCGTCGCGCTCGTCGCTGTTGCCCACGAACTCGCCTTTCTCCGTGATGGCTTTCAGACCGCCCGTTACAGTGTTGTATACTTTATCGTCGAAACCTTCCTCACTGCTTGAATTTGCCGTAGCGCAGTCGGCCCAGAACACGAAGTCATACTCCTGCGAGGATACCAGCCGCAGATTGTCGAACGTAACCTGCTTGTTGCTTACCGGTTTTACGATACGGTTGTAAAGCTGGTCGCCGTGGTAGATTTCCAGAATACAGCGGTTGGCCGAGGTACCGGTGCCGAAGGCATCGGTCACGGCACGGCTTTGCACTCCGCTCTGCGGAATGGTCACCGTAAACGAGGATGCAGCTGTCGTATCGGATACGAGCCCCTCGTCCTTCTGACACGCGGTAAATGCTGCCAGCATTCCCGCCAATAGTAGAACTTTATTCATAAAATGTTGAGTGTTAGCGAATTACCCCCCCCCGTTCGGGTTTTCCGGAAGGGAGGCAGTAACTCAACGGTTTGTATTATTGTTTATATATCGGTTTTCCGTTCATCGTGTCTTATATCGTCTTAATTCCCTGTGGCTTCCTCGAACGTGGCCGTTACGCTGGTCGCGTAGTTCCGCTGCAGCTGCAGCACGTCGATACCCTTGGTTACGTCGCCCACCGTGATCGAGAGGCCGACGGACTGTCCCGCGTTGGAGGGAACGAAGAGGAAGTCTTCGCCGACTGTTGCCGAGTTTACGGTCGTATTCGGGAATGCGACCGTTACGGTCTGCGGCCCGGACGTCTTTTCGGTCAGTACGTCGTACCGCGTCGGAACGTTCCGGTAGGTAACCGAAACCGCTTTATCGCCCGTGTTGAACGCCTCCTTGTTCCGCATCGTCAGTTTGGCCAACGGACGTTTCAGCGTGGCCGATACGCCGTTGCCGCCGTTCCACTGCACGTCGGGCAGGACGCAGGCGAAAGCGTCGCGTTCGCTGCCCGGGGCATAGGTCGCGGGCGTGCTGCCGGAGGTCATGGCAATCTTTATCTGCCGCAGATCGGCGGTCGCATAGGCTCCCGTGCCGTAGTCGGCCCAGAAGAGGAAGTCATACGTTCCGGGCACCAGCGCGATCTCGATGGCGGCTTCGTCAAACGTTCCGTTTGCTGTCTTATGCAGTACGCATCGGGGATTGGCGTCCTTTGTCCATGCCTCGAAGGTGTAGGTCAGCCGTTGTCCTGCAGCCGTCTCGCTGTGAGTCGCCGCTTTGGCCGCAGGTTCGTTTTTCAGTACGCTCTCGGAGCGCAGGGAAATCACACCGCCTACGGGCGCTAACCCGGGCGTGGGTTCCGTCTCTTCGCTGCAGCCGGTAAGGACGGTCAGTGCGAGGAACAGGGGAAATATCTTTTTCATTTGAATGTCGTATTAGTCAGGGATCACAATGTCGATTTCTCCGTCGAACCCGGGATTGATACCGATGCCGGGGGCATAATCGCGCGTGAGGAATTCGTCGCGGATCGTCGTCAGCTTGCCCCGCACGATCGGAACATCGATGTCTCCGATCTCGTTGAGCAGGTTGCCCTCGCCGTCACGGATCGTCAGATTGACCTTCACGGCCGATTCGGAGCCGTTGACGAAGATGTAGTCGCTGGCCAGATGCGCCTCCTTATCCGAAAGCGGTCTCATGGAACAACCGAACGACATGCCCGTTCGGGCGTCGTTGGGTTTGTTCGTGTAGGCGTTGAAGCCCGACGGGAAGTACCCCGCGTAGTCCACCTGCACCCGTATCGTCGAAAGGTCGGGATTCTTGGTAAGCAGATTCTCGGCTATGTTGCCTGCTTTCGTCCGCCGTGCGGCCAGCTCGTCGAGGAACTTATCGATGTCGGTGGTGATGAACTCGATCTTGGCCATCGGGCGCTGGAGCGTCACGGTCGCATCCACGGTTTCGTTCCAGCGGTCTCGGTAGGCTCTGAGATCGATCTCCTGCTGCGCGACGTAGGTATCCTTGTGGTCTTCGTCGCCGATGTAGCTTCCGGCCTCGGGCACGCTGATGGCCGAGAGCGAAGGAACCGTATAGTATTTGTCGGCCACGGAGCCGTCGTCCACATAGTCCATCCATGCTACGACGTGGTATCGGGCGGCATGCAGCGCCAGCGAGGTGCGGATCGTATGGTGTCCGTCCGCCGCCTGCTCGCAGCCGAGCACCCGCCGCTCCACGGGTTCGCCGCCGATCTCGTCGCGGAACACTTCGACGATCCAGCGTACGTCGTGCAGGTCGGCCTCCGATGCTTTGGAACGTCCCGTCGGCTTGTAGGGTTCTATCTTGGGGTCGATCGCGAGGGTCAGATTCGCGTTGACCAGCGTGGGATCGACGCCTCCGTTTTCCGGAAATTCCAGTACGGTCTTGTCGCAGCCCGTCGATACGAGGACGAGCAAACAGGCGATATATATCGTTACTCTTTTCATCTTCTGCTCCTTGCCTTATTTTCCGAATCGGTAAACCAGACTGATCCCCGCTTTGGTCAGGCCCCAATAGTTGTAAGGTACTCCCTTCTCGAAGCGGGCGCCGTTGGGGATATTATAATAGACGTCGTATTTCGTGCGGACGTATCCCGCTCCGATGGTGAACTCTGCCGCCCAATGGCGGGCGAAGGGCAGCACGTAGCCGTAGCTCAGACCCGCGCCGTAGAAGCCGTCGGGCGACTGGTAGCGGTTCCTGTCGTCCACGGCGATATTGAAGGCGCCGACATGGAGATGCACGCCGAAAAAGTGGCCTTCCATCGGTTTTTTCAGCCAGTAACGGAATTCCGGTTGAACGGCCAGAAAACACAGACGGTAATCGCGTGCTACGGTGTAAGGACTGTAAATGATCGGCAGATCGACCGAGTAGCGGTCGCCGAAGCTGTACTCCACGCCGAGGTTGGCAACCGTGGCAGCCAGATAGGCAACGTTGGTCTTGACCGCCCAGCGGTAAGAGGGACGTACGGGATCGGACAGCATTCCTGCCAGAGCCTCGGCGACCGGCTGCGCCGGTTGCGGTTCCGGCTCGACAGGTGTCTCCGTGTCAGGCGTATCGGGTTCGGCAGAGGATTCCGGAGTCTCCGATTCCGGCCGACTTTCGGGTTTTTCGTTCCCGGACGGCGAATCGGACGGCACGACGTCTCTCTCGGGCAGGATGTCGGGAGTCGTATCCGCTTTCGCATTCGGAAACATATAGGCTACGGCGATCACATCGGTCATTCCGCGCCACCGTTGCGTGGAATTCGTCGTCCTGAAATGATCTTCTTTCAATCCCTCGTGAACGATAAAATAGGATTTGACCTGGTTGCTTCGATTCTTTGCGGCCGCCAGGTTCTCCTTGAAAGAGTCGTACGAGGAGCAGAAACCCAGTACGCGCACTTTCATGTCGCCCGATTCGATCGACAATCTGTGTTGTCGGATGGATCGGGTAAGCGACTTGATAGCGGCTGCGTTTCCCTTGTAATCAGCCCAGAACATACGTCGTTGCGGGGCGAATCGGAAAACAACCGTATCCTGCTTCCCCTCCGAGAGCGAGCTTGTCTTCTGCCGAAGACTCTCGCTGGTGCCGGCGGATACGTCGCGGCCCGTCTCCTGTGCCGTAACGGTCAGGCCATACAGCAGGAAGCCGAGCAAAAAGACCGCGCGGAGCGATCTCGAACAACGTCCGCGGACAGAAATACTTTCGTCAAAACAAGTCATTCGTTGCTATGTATTACCGTCAAAAACAGACTGAATTTTATACTTCGTCTGTTTAATCGTTGATTAAAACGTTGGTTTTCAAAGGTAAAGATACGAAAATATAGATATTATTTCCAATGAAATCGTTAATATTTTATGTGTCAGTTTTTTATGATCTATGTAAGTGTCTGTTATTCAGATTTATGGGAGGATTTCTTCTGCTCACCCGTTTGAATGAACATATAATCTGCAGGCTAATTAGTCTGATTGTCTTTCGTTTGCAGGGCGTTGTCCGATTTCTTCCTTTCGCAATGCTGTTTTTGAAGCAATTCCTGCGTCGAGGCGCACAATTGTTATTCGGAGGCGAAGACAGAGCGGAGACTTCACCGTCGGCGGCCTTCGTGCCAACAGACATTTTTCCTGTCGCGCCCTCGGAAACGTTGTATGTCCGCTGCCGGCTTCGCGTCCCGACGCCGTCGTCGGACGGTCTTGCCGCCGCTGCGAAAAACTCTGTGTCCGCACGGATCCGCCGGACTTTACCGCATCACGACGGAGCGCATCCGCACCTTAAATTCGATCGCCGGATTCCGCGTCGCACGACCGAGGGCGTTTATTGGTGATTCGCTGGCACATAGGTGCTTTTCGGTGCGGATATGATCCTTGGTACAACCCGTGGCTTACATGAAAAGGTTCCCCTGCAAATGCCACTGTCGGGGTTTGCAACGGGTTGTTTTTTCAGTGGATTTTGAAAATGGTCGTGTCGCCCGAGTCCGTATTTCCCGGTAAGCGGAAATGCTGAAAAAACTTGTCGAAAGAAGGTTATTATCCGTTTTTGCCTATCTTTAACGGCGGAATGGAATTTCTGAAATAAAATCAGGCTATGACAAAAGCTGATATCGTTGCCCAAATTGCCGAAAAGCGGGGATTGGGAAAAGCGGTTGTTCTCGACGTCGTGGAAACGTTCATGGAATGTGTGAAGGAGTCGATGACCGGCGGAGAGAATGTTTATCTGCGCGGTTTCGGCAGTTTTGTCATCAAACAGAGAGCGGAGAAAGTAGCCCGCAATATCTCGAAGAATACGACGGTGGTCATTCCTGCGCACTCCATCCCGGCGTTCAAATCTGCCCAAACGTTCATGCAGGCTGTTAGGAGACGGATGCAAAATAACCGGATTTGCGGCCATCGTCAAAAAACGAATGGTCCCTCCCTGCAGCGGCGGCGTACCTTGTGGACCTGCTGCCGTCGGTAAGCCGTGCCGAAGCAAGCGGCCCTCATTCTGAGACGGAGTTTTTGTTTCGCTGACGTTGGAAGGCCCTTGACTTCGATATCACGGATTTTATCCTCGCGACGGAACGTTATGACGAAACATGCAGGCACGAACCGAAAACGAAATCGACAAATAATCAACCGAATATTCAAAAATCATGAAAATTGCAATTCCTACGAGAGACGGCCGCATCGACGACCATTTCGGTCATTGCGACCATTATACGATTTACACGATCGAAAATAAAACCGTCATTTCCCGCGAAGAACTGCCTTCGCCGCAGGGTTGCGGATGCAAGTCGGGCATTGCCGCCGACCTGCAACGCCTCGGTGTAACGGTGATGCTGGCAGGGAATATGGGCGAAGGGGCCAAAAACAAACTCGAAGCCCATGGCATCGCAGTAGTGCGAGGATGCAGCGGTGACATAGAAACGGTGGTCAAGAACTATTTGGCAGGGTTCATTCTCGATTCGGGAAAGGGGTGTGCAGGACACGACGGGGCGCATCAATGTGGAAATCATGGCCATGAGCATGTGCACGAGGCCGGACACTGATTCTGGAGACCATGAAAAACCGGCTGAAAACGAATATCCTGATCGACATCGGCCTGTTGCTTGCCATGACAACGGTCAGTTTCAGCGGTTTCGTGATGAACGTTATCGTTCCTTCGCGTCATGCCATCCGTCATTCCGGAGTTCATGCTTATGCATCGCGACTTTTCGGCATGGGCGGCATGACTGGGGGACGATCCACACATGGGCAGGCGTGATATTGCTACCGGGGTTATTATTATAAGGGAGAAGCCGATATCGGATCAAAATATGAGGGGCGTGAAAACAGTGTCACGCCTCTTTTTTGTACAGGCCATTTCCGGTTACGAGGACAACCTTCTCTCCGGAGAATGTGATTTCGGCGGCGTCATCGGCGGCGAGGCTTCTCTCTTCGCTCCTTCCGTTTTATGATGACTTCGACAGCTTTACGGTGGTAGTCTTCGTTTTTCCCGGTTCCGTGATTGTACGGCGGGGCGATGATATCCTTCGAGAACTCGGTATACGTGAAAAATAAGAAATATCAGTTTGACGAGGTTTAGGTAAACTTTTGCCCGTGATACATATAGACTACACTTAAGCATAAACATCCGGTTTGTTGTCCCGATGTACTGAATTTTCAGGATTCCGATCGCAGAAAATAAGTTATGTTGGTCGATTTCAACCTATAGCCACGGGGCATTTGTTTATCTGGATCGTTTCCCGTACCTTCGTTTTACCTTAACTTTAAATTGTTTTTATTATGCAATTAAAAACGTATTTCATGATGCTTGCATTAGGAATATGTGGAGCAGTCATGCAAAGTTGCGATGACGATGATGACAATTTGAACGTTCCCGAAGAGTTGCGGTCTGCGTTTTCTCAAAAATATCCGGGATCCGTTCCGGAATGGAAAACCCGGAGTAATTATTATATTGCTGATTTCCGGGACCAAAGTTACGAAGCCGAAGCTTGGTTTACTTCCGATGCTATTTGGTTGATGACCGAAACGGATATTCCTTATGCGGCTTTGCCCGAAGCCGTGAAAAACGCTCTTCAGAACAGCGAGTACGCAACATGGAACCGGGATGATGCAGATATGTTAGAACGCAAAGGCTTGGAACCTGTCTATGTTTTGGAGGTGGAGCAGGGCTCTCGGGAAATGGATCTTTATTACAATGCGGAGGGGATTTTGATCAAGGCGATGGAAGATTACGAGAACGATTCCGAGAGTTACCTGCCGATTGAACTTCCCGAAGGGGTGAAAAATTTCTTGCAGGAAAAATATGCGGAATCCAAAATCGTAGAAACGGACCGAGAGCACGGACGACTTGAAGTGGATATCATTCACCATGGAGTTGTCAAAGAGGTCGTTTTCGACGACAGTGGAAATTGGCTTTCTACATCTCGGGAGATCGGTTGGAATAGTCTTCCGGAAGTTGTCAAGATTGCTATTCAACGGGAAATTAGCAATAATTATGTCGGTTATGAAGCCGATGATGAGCCCGAACAGGTGGAAACGCCGGACGGAAATTATTATCGAATCGAGTTGGAAGCAGAGCAAGCCAAAGATTTGATTCTCAAGATTCGGGAAGACGGAACTTTATTGCAATAGATTCGTGCGCATAAGCATACCGACAGACGAACGAGATATCCGTTTGCCGGCATGTTTGTTATGGCATATATTTTAACTCGGCTATTTACTCATGAGAAAAATCGGTTTGTTGATATTTTTTGCAGTCTTTGCTTGTTCCTTGTCTGCACAAAACAGGCTTTCTGTTTTTATCGGAAATGCCAATCGGTATGCTTCGGTCGACTTGTCGGATTTTTGTCGGCGTCTCTGCGTGGAATACGATATTTCGGCGGAATCGCTCAATGATTATTATCGACGCTGCGGTAGAGACTGGGGGCATGTGGGTCTTGCTTTGGAGATTGCCCGGACATCCGGAAGAAGTATGCGCGATGTCTGCGATCATTACAGACGTTATAGGAGCGAGGGGTGGAGCCGTATCCTGATCGAATTGGGAATCGGTCCGGAATCGTCGTACCGAACCCCTTTCTATGATCGGGTACATAGTCATAGTGATTATTGGTACGAGCATTATAATTCCTATTGCCAGCGGCATGGAAAATATCATCCGCACAGACATCCGCATAAATATAAGAAGTATCCCAAACACGGATATCGAAAATACGGAAGGTATCACGACGACGACGACGACGATGACGACGACGATTGAATTTCGGGTGATTATCGCCGGGGGATCGTTGTTCGTATGAATTGTTTATGAAAAAGATTTTGTTGGTTCAGGTCTGTTGCTTGGCAGCATTCGAGACGGTTTCGGCCCAAGAGAAAATGCCGTGTAAGATTACGTTTGGGTGGTGGTGCGAATTCCTTTATCAACGCAATCTTTCATCTCGGGGGCAATTTACGTTGACAAATTCCCTGTTTGGGAGAGAACTTCCGTAACAGAAATTTACAATTGCTGCTGCCGGATTACGATCCGACGAAATATTGATCCAACTTATAAATTTAAACATTATGAAACGGTTTTTACTTTGTACTGCAACTGTGTTGGCCATGTTCGGCAGCATTTCCCATGCTGACGCCAAAGATCCGGAAGATCAGGAATTCCGGCACGTAGTCGTAACTCTCAAGTCCGGGGAAAAAGTCGAAGGCTATCTCCATCGGGGATGGCATGCGGAGGGTGCTCTGCTGAAACAGGAGAACTATTCGTTCAAAATCACCAAGACGCCCGATGACAAAGAGCCCGTCAAATATACGGCCGATGACGTAGAGAGTGTCGAATATACCGAGACGACGGAGGAAAATCCGGACGGCATTCGCTGGGAGGCCCTCGATATTGCTGCTCCAGGACTCACGAATTGGCACCGCACTTATCACAGACTGGTTTGTGTGAACAAGGCCGGAGAACATGCGACAACCTATTGGTGGAAGACGTGGACGACGGAACGAGTGGGTAACAGAGACCGCAGGGTGCTGACAACCATATACGGCATACGTTTCCACAATGATCCCGGCCGAATCGTCTATCCGTATATGTATGTCGGTACGATGTTGATGGACAAACTGCATCCCGGGCTGAAGGCATTTTATAAGAAATGGTTTAAAGGTGCCGAAGGCAAAGTACGTAAAAAAGAGGCCGAAGAGAACGATGCATGGATACTCGATATGTACGATGCGTATCTGGCAAGCCGGCCCAATGAATGATGACCGATATTCAAATATGCTGAAAACATGAAAAAATTACTGGTAGTTTGGGCGCTTTTACTGGCAGCCGTTTCCGCGAATGCCGCAGATAAGAAGTGTCCCGGAACCGTCCATTTTCTGGACGGCCGAACGCTGGAATGTACCAGCATTACGATCCCCGGATGGATCGACGCCGAAGTGTCTGTCGAGGTATTTTCCGACGGAAAGAATCAACACAGGACGTTGGCGGCCGCGGAAATCGCTTATCTTGAACTTTGGCCGGAAAAGAATCCCGAAGCCAAAAACGAACTTTATTGCGTCCCGTTCATCAAGGAAAAAGGGAAAAAGAAGATCCCGGCAGCCCGATGGCTGGTCCCGGAATCTTCGGGCAAGCATGTCGCCTTCTTTACCCGTTATCAGACTTACAAAATGTCTAATAAAGGGCTGGTCGGGATTGTAAACCATAAATTGAACGTAACCGAACCGAGTGCCTATTTTTGGAAATCGGGCGAAAAGAGTCCCGTATTCCTCGGCCAGTATCTTTTCTTTCAGAATTCGAACAGGAAAATGATTGCGCTGGTAGAACGCTATTTTGAGGATGATCCTGCCATGTTGGAGCAAATTCGTCAGCAACGTTGGCTCGGCAAAGGAGGCGGGGTTGCGGCGCTGTTTGCTTTCGTTGCGGAACATTACGTCCCGCAACAGGAACAGAAATAGCGGTCGAATAGCATTGAATTGCCATGAATAGGTTTCCGATACTCCTCCTTTTCGTCTTCATGGTGACGGCATGCAGTCCGGAAGGAGAACATGTTCCGTCGCCATCGGAACCGGATGCCATAACCCTTGCACCCGGTACGCCGTCCGTTAAGGAATTTCCGGCAATGGGCGGTTTGTGGGAGTTGCGATTCTCCGCGACAAAAGCATGGAGTGTTGTGCCGGCCGATCCGGTCCATGCGGAATGGTATCGGATCGAACCGGCGGAGGGAGACGACGGTAATGGGACGGTAAAGGTAACCGTATTGCCGAATATTACCACGGAAAAACGAAGCGCAGAAATAATCATCCGCTCGGGGCGGGCGGAGCAAAGATTGTCTTTTGCGCAGCAAGCTTCGGATATGGAGCCGTGCGGTGAAGAAGAGGTGCGCCGTTTCCTCGAAAAGCTTTATCAGGATACCGGCGGTGACAATTGGCGCTTCCCGGAAAACTGGTGCACGGACAAACCTTTGTCCGAATGGGGATCGTCTGTCAAATACGAAGACGGGAAACTCTCGCTGATTCTCGGCGAAAACAACCTGCACGGAAAAATCGACTTGTCGGGATGTACGGCGTTGGTGTCGCTTCGCTGCGCGAAAAATTCGCTGACGGAGATTGACGTTTCCGGTTGTCCGCTGTTGGAGGAACTGGACTGTACGAACTGCGGAATTTCCGGTCTGGACGTTTCCGGCTGTTATTCTCTCCGGCGGCTGCTCTGCGGTTACAATGGTCTCACGGAACTCGGTCTGTCGTCCTGTCCTTACCTGACGGAACTGAATGTTCCTTATAACGGGTTGGGGGCATTGGACATTTCGTCATGTCCGGCTCTGACGGACTTGAACTGTGCCGAAAACCGGTTGGAAAAGTTGGACATGGCAGGACGGGAAGACCTTCGGATGCTTTTCTGTTATGGCAACCGGCTCTCCGTACTGGATTTGTCGAAATGCTCCTCGCTGACGCTTGTGAACTGCGGGGCGAACGGAATGACCCGACTCGATCTCTCCGGCTGCGAAAAACTCGGCCGACTCTATTGTTACGACAATCGGCTCGAAACTTTGAACTTGTCTGATTTTGCGCCGCTACTCAGTGAATTATACTGTTATGGGAATCGGCTGACCGAATTGGATCTGTCCGGGACCGATCGGCTTTCGCAATTCGAATGCTCCTACAACAATCTGCAACGCCTCGACTTGACGGGCTGTAAATCGTTGCGCATCGCGGGGTGTGCGCGAAACGCATTGCGCTCGATAACCCTTTTCGGTTGTGAAATGCTCGGACAATTGGATTGTTCGGGCAACTTGCTGGAGAATATCGATATTTCAGCTTGCCCGTATCTGACCGAATTGATCTGTACCGATAACCTGATTTTGTCGGAGATACCGGAGTCGTTCGATCGATTGACGCTTTTCGAACATGATATTCGATACGAATACAGTGTGGAAAAAGATGCTGTCACGGGGCAAGAAAAAATCGTTTATACGGATCGGGGTAAGGGATGGTGGTACTCCGGAGAGCCGGATAAAGGGTGCCACGGTCGTTGATATTACACATCTGTATTCTGCCGCTAACCTGCCTTCCGATCATAAAACTTTCGTAACAGATTGTTATCGAACGGGAGGGAGTATGCGCTTACGTTGCAGCTGCGTACGACTCCGCGCTACGATCTGAAACGAAAGCCGTATCGGGGGGATGCAGAAAATTTCAATTTCGCATCTTGGTGTCGGCCGATCGACATGATTCTCGTCAAGCAAGTGTCGCGGACCGTCTATTTTTTCATCCGCACTTCGTATAAGTCGTTGCGACGGTCTTTGAGATTGCGGACGCTGCCGTAAGTGTGCAGTTCGTTCAACAGGTTCAGGTTGACATCCGAAATAAGGATCATCTCCGTATTGGGCGTCGCTTCGGCGCGCCGTCCGTCCGTAGGAAAAGCGAAGTCGCAAGGGGTGAAGACCCCGGAACGTGCGTACTGAATGTCCATGTTATGCACTTTGGGCAGGTTGCCCACACTGCCGGCGATCACTACGAAGCATTCGTTTTCAATGGCGCGGGCGTGGGCACAGACTTGTACGCGCGAATAGGCGTTCTGCGTATCCGTGAGGAACGGTACGAAAAGAATCTGCATTCCTTCGGAGGCCATAATGCGCGAGAGTTCCGGAAACTCTACGTCGTAGCAGATCAATACGCCGACCTTCGCGCAATCCGTCTCGAATGTGCGAATCGTCTTGCCGCCGCTCAGTCCCCAACATTTCATCTCGTCGGGCGTGACGTGTAATTTCTCGTACATTTCGTAGGTCCCGTCGCGGCGGCAGAGGAAGCCTACGTTGTAAAGCTGTCCGTCTTCCTTGATCTGAGGCATGCTGCCCGTGATGATATTGATGTTGTACTTGATGGCCAATGCAATGAACCGTTCCCGGATCTCATCCGTATATTGCGCCAGTCCGCGGATGGCCTCCGATTCGCTCACATCGTTGAACCGTGCCATGAGCGGGGCATTGAAATATTCGGGAAAGAGGACGAAATCGCTCTGATAGCCGCTTACGGAATCGACGAAAAACTCCACCTGTTCGAACAGGTCGTCGAGGGTTTTGTAACTGCGCATTTGCCACTGTACGATGCCTACGCGTACCGTAGTTTTGGGCAGGATGTACTCTTCGGTCGGAGCTTGGTAATAGATGTTGTCCCACTGGAGCAGACAGGCGTAGTGGAGCGACTCCTCGTCATTGGGCAGATAGTTGCGCATTACCTTGCGGACATGGAAGTCGTTCGAGAGCTGGAACAGCAGTACGGGATCGACGATTTCCCGCTGGCGTACCTTGTCGATATACTCCTTGGGACGCATTTGGTCGGCATACTTGTGATAGTTGGGCAGGCGGCCTCCGAACATGATGGCTTTCAGGTTGAGTTTTTCGCATAGTTCCTTGCGGTACTCATACATGCGCCGCGCCAGCCGCAGTCCCCGGTAGTCGGGATGGATGAAGACCTCGATACCGTAGAGGATATTGCCTTTGCGGGTGTGGGTGTCGAAGGTTTCGTTTCCCGTGACTTGAGCGTAGGTGTGGTCGTTCTTCACATCATCGTAGTGCACGATGATCGAAAGAGCACAGCCTACGATCTTATCGTCTATGACTACGACGATCTGCCCCTCGGGGAAAATGCGTATCAGTTTGTCGATCTGCTCCGGCGTCCAAAAGACGTCGCTTCCGTCGGCATAGACTCGGGTGAACGAGGCGGCCAGCTGGTCGTAATCTTCACGTTGCAGGTTGCGTATCTCTACTTTGTTGATCTCTAACGGGTCCATTGAATTCGTTTTTGACGGTGCAAAGATACCCAATTTTGCATCTGGATATTCTTGAAAACGCACAAAAGTAAATCGTTGTAATACGCCTGAATCCGTCGTGTTTTTACAGCGTTGAACTGAAAATATCCGGTATTCTCGCCCCGGCGGATGCCCGGCGAAAGCAAATCTCGGTATCGATGGGCGCTGTCGGAGACAGAAAGGCTAAGAAGTTGGGACGGAACACGGAGCCGCTTGTCTGGCAAGAGAAGCAGATGCGTGCAATGTCGCAGGAGAAGATAACAGGAAACATAAATGACTTTTTGCCCGAAAATTCACGAGGGACGCAGACGAATATTCGGGATATTACCTGCATACGTCGACGGACTCATTGTTCGGCCGAACCGGATTGACGTCGATTTTTAGAAATCTATGGCCGATCCCGTATGAAGTATCTTTGCGGCGGACATGTTCGGAAACCGGTGTCTTGGAAACCGGATCGTCTGGGCAATGACCCGTGTCGTTTCAGATTCTCCTGCGACCGTGCGATCAACCTGTGCGGTATTGCAATAGCCGAGGGAATGAAGTCCGGTTATCTGTTTTATATGCTATCGGAATTTAGTTTGCCGTGTGGAGATAACAGACATTTGTATTTGGTTTTCATTGTGATTTTGAAAAATGCCATGAGAAAATGATGTATTTATTTCCGGTCGCTTTGCTGACGGCGTGCGACCGGGTTGCCGAGGAACAATACCGGCATGTCGTGTCGAAAGCCGGAACGGCGAGTATCTCGAATCACTCCGACAAGTATAGGTGTCTCATGCGGATACGACAGGTGCACGGTGAATATTCAGTCGAACATTCGATGGAGCGTTACGTCGTCGGTGTCGTGGATTTTTCCTTTGACTATGGGCGGGACAGGCGACGGGACCACCGAGCTGAGTATCATGGAGAATTTCGAGCAACAGCGCAGCGGCGTGGTCACGATTTCGGGAACGACCTCTTCCGGTGAGGAGATCGTTCGGCGGATCGATGTAACTCAGGCATGGTGCAAGCGTCGGACGACGCGGGTTTATATAGGAAAAAAAGGAGACCGCCTGATTGCTTGTTCGGGGGCGTGGCCTGCGACGAGCAGACTGACAGTAGACTTTTATTTCACATATTATATGAAACGTTACAAGTATGCTCTTCATATAGAGAAAGGCTCGTTCTGGACGGAAGATTCCGAGGGTATTCCGTGGAGTTATGCGTTTCCGGACGAGTCGGTCATCGAGTCTGTCTTGCCGGATCACGATGAAAGCACTATTTTTGAGATCAGGGAAGATCGGCGTCCCCAGTAAAACAGACGGCTCGGAAGTTCGTCCGGGCCGGACGAAACAGAGCGCCGGTCTGCCCATGTTGGCAGACCGGCGCTCTGAATTTTAGCCTTTCGGCGAAACCGGTATGCGAAAAGGAGACGGCGCCGTATCCGAACAGGTTGTCTCTTTTCGTCTGTGCGCTAATCCCTCCGCGCGAATCCGAGGTAGTAGATCAGCGTGGCGATAGCCGACAGCGCGGCGACCAGATAGGTCCGGGCCGCCCATGAGAGCGCTTCCTCGGCCTGAGCGGCCTGCTCTCCGCGCAGCGTATAACTGCCCGTGAGCCACTGCATCGCGCGCGCCGAGGCGTTGTACTCGACCGGCAACGTCACGATGCTGAACAGGGCCGAGGCGGCGATCATTGCGATACCGACCCAAAACAGCGCGGGAAACGTCTTCATCATCAGGATTCCGGCTATTACGACCCATACGGCCCATTGAGACGAGAAGCTGACGACCGGCACGAGCGCCGAGCGGAGTTTCAGCGGGGCGTATTCCTTGGCGTGCTGTACCGCATGCCCGCACTCGTGAGCCGCTACGGCCGCCGCGGCTACGCTGTTGCTCGCGTAGACCGACTCGCTCAGGTTGACCGTTTTCGTGGCCGGATTGTAGTGGTCGGTCAGATGGCCGGGCGTCGAGACGACCTTCACGTCGTAGATGCCGTTGTCGTGCAGCATGCGTTCGGCTACGTCGCGTCCGGTCAGGCCGCCGGAGAACATGACTTTCGAGTATTTCTTAAAAACAGACTGGAGTTTGGCTTGCACGATAAAGCCGACGATGCCGATGGCGATAATCAGCAGAAACTCCGCATTCATGGGTCCGATCATGGTTTTTCGATGTTTTTTGGGAAAGACGAAACCGCTCGTCGTTCCGTTTCATTTATTCAGTTTTTTTATAAACGCTGCGAGGCCGTCTCTTATTGCTTTGCCGCGACGGGTTTGCGGCAGGTCAGGTAAGCGTTGGCCTGCCGGGCCGGCATGACTTCGATGTCGTTGATGTTGACATGGGCCGGGAGCGAGACGATCCACGCGACGATCCGCGCGATGTCGTCGCCCGTGAGCGGTTCGATGCCCCGATAGACTTCGCGGGCCCGCTCGCGGTCGCCGTGGAATCGGACGGTCGAGAACTCGGTGTCGACCATGCCGGGCCGTATCTCGGTCACTTTGATCCCGTGGCTCAGCAGGTCCATCCGCATGCCTTGAGAGAGCGCATGCACGGCATGTTTCGACGCGCAGTAGACGGCTCCGTTCTCATAGGGCTGCGTGCCGGCGATCGAGCCGATGTTGACGATATGGCCCCCTTGCCCGTTCTCGATCATCATCCGCGAGACGGCGCGCGTGACGTAGAGCAGACCCTTGACGTTCGTGTCGATCATCTTGTCCCAGTCCATCGGGTCGCCCTCGTCGATGTGCTCGAACCCGGAAGCCAGTCCGGCATTGTTGACCAGTACGTCGATCGTGCGGAAATGGCCGGGCAGCGCGTCGATCGCGCTCTCGGTCTGGAAACGGTCGCGCACGTCGAATCCGAGGACCAGCGCCTTGACGCCGAATTCCTTTTCCAAGCGGTCGTTGAGGGCTTGCAGCCGGTCCGTCCGACGACCGGTGATGACCAGATCGTAACCCAGTTCGGCCAGCGCCCGTGCGGTGGCGGCTCCTATGCCCGAGGAAGCTCCCGTGATAAATGCCGTTTTGCTCATGTGCCTGTGCGTTTCGTTCTCCGTCCGGGGGCATCGGCGCCCCGAGCCGCCGATGCGGGGGAAACCTCGACGGTTCGAGTGCAAAAATAGGAAATTTTGCGTAATTCTGGAAAACTTTCGTTTGTGCCTTATACAAAGGACTTTGGAAGAATTACCCGATTTTGAGGTAATGACTTGGCAACTGTGCCGTATGCTGCGTTCTGCCTTGAATTGCTTTCAAGTAACTCGTTTCTGTGTACAAAAATAATAGAATAGTCCGATGCACACAAGGTACATCAAAGAAAAAGTTCGACTATTTGTTTAGTTTGTTTAATCGCATTACAATCGAAGTTTGACTTCTACCCATTTTGTTTGCAATATATTTGACACTCTTACCTTCATTGTGCAGTTTCAATAAAAATTGGTCTGCACTTCTTGTCCATCTTTTATTGGCGTTAGGGTGCTTTACATAGCTTTCTTCTGACACCTTTTCGGGGTGCAAGAATTCATCCACAAATACAGACGGGAAACGCTTATCGTATAATACAAGCGTTTTTACCTTAGCCCTTGTTATTGCAACATAGAATAATCTTCTTTCTTCTCCGTATGGGAATTGGTCGCTCTTAGTGAGCACATAGTTAAGCACAGGGTCGTCACTCACCTGTGATGGGAAACCGTATGTATCTTTATTGCATTGTAAGAGTATTACATAATCCGCTTCAAGACCTTTTGACTTATGTACGGTTAAAAACTCTATTTTTCGTCCTCCTATCACATAGTAGAATCTATTACCCTCTTTAATTGATTGGTACATAAAAGAGAGGTAGTAATCATCAAAAGAGTAACGCCCCAATAGGAATATTGATTTATCCGATGGAATAGAAGCCACAAGTTGCCCTATCGTATTGCAGTAATCTCGTCTATCATAAGCATAGAATTCCAACTCGGTTCTCATTTCTGAGCTGAACGAATGGATATTCTTTTGTATTTGGGCTTTATTGCGTTGTATAAAGTTCGACGACAAAGAAACCAAAGGCTCTCCAAACCTGTATGTAGTTTCAATCTTGTTTATCTCCGTTGCTCCAAAATATTCGGGGAATTGATTGAATAGAGCCATATCACTTCCCGAAAAACGATAAATAGACTGCCAATCATCACCCACACAATACAACTTTGCAGGAGGATTACCCTCTCGCAATACTTTCAAGAAGTTGTAACGGTCAACAGAAATATCTTGAAACTCATCCACTATGATATAATCATATTCAACAGGGTGTGAAGTACGACATATCTCAGTGGCTTGAAGAATAGCATCGGTAAAATCAATTTGGTTACTATCGCTTAACGCATTTATGTAGCGTTCATATACAGGTTGAAATATATTCTTGATGATAAACACACTTCGTTCATCATCTGCATTTTTGGCTTGTTTCAAAACCTCTTTAACTGATTTACAACTTGATTTTACCAATGTAACGAAAGTAACAACAAGTCGTATAAACGCCTTTTCCTGCTTGCTGCCTTTGGGTAGTACTAAATCGTATAACTCCTCATCGGTCTTTTCTTGAATTGGCACACCTGCTTCAGCTAATAGTTTACGGAGTTTATCCCTAATATCAGAATAATGGAAATCTGCACTTGATGTCACTAAAAGTTGTGTACCAAATTTCTCGTGAGCCGCTTTTTTCCAAGTTATACCATCATTGTATTTCTGATTGGCTTCTTCGTAGGTTATACCCTTATCTTTTGCGAACCAAGCAGGAACAAGCCCGTGTTCATCAACTCCGAAATGTTCAAGATAGATGCGTTTGGTTACTCCTCCTTGCTTAAAATATATTGAGAAGTCGGGACGATATTGTGAGTGCATCTCATCTGCTAATTGATGTTCGTATGGTTCTTCATATCTGAATTTCACTCCCAGCGAGGACAAAGCAAAACATATTTTTTGTTCTTGTTCACTTCTCACATATATGGGAACATCGCCTTTAGCTGCACATTCTTTTGCTCTGATAATTGCTCTCGTCTTTCATTCTTGCGTTGTTCCCAATCGGCTTCATTCGTTTGGTAATCAATAAAGTATTCCACTATATTTTTCTTGAAAGACGATTTATCTAATAATTTGTGATATATATCAACAAACAATGAATCTGTATTGTCGCAAATCGATGGTTTTGTGCCTGTTGTTTTGCCTATAATATCAATGGCTAACTTATGGAATGTGTAACCTTTCAATCCATTGGTCGCCATTCTTTCGGTTAGTTCGGCTGCTGCTTTGTTGGTATAACTGATAAGTAAAATTCTTTCAGGTGCTATACCCTTGATTTCGGTGAGATATTTAACCTTACCGACAATTGAAGAGGTTTTACCACTACCTGCACTGCTGACTACTAAACAATTATCCTCTTCTGAAACAATTGAGCGTCTTTGTTGCTTGTCTAATGGGTATTTTAGGCAATGGTCGAAAAAGTCCCTGTGCGTGTCAAGTAGAAAGGTTATAACACCATCATTATGTTGTTTTACAAGTTTGTTGATTCTTCCAAAGTCGTTAATGAATTTGGATATGGTTTCTGATGGAGTGATGTTAAAGGCTTCAAGTTTCTTCAGAAGTGAATATGCCTCTTGGAAATGTACCTTATAATGATTGATGAAATCTTTTTCTTGCGTTGCGGAGATTACCCTGCCATAAAAGCCATTATTCAAGTCTGAGGGAATATCTATAAACGCCCCCTCATTAAGAGCCGATAATCTCTCTCTTGCTTGCTCATAATTTGATTTCTCGCTATATGCAGATATATGGTTTAGCTTTTCTGCAAGCTCTTTGGATTTGTTTTTTAGGCGTGTTCGTACCATCGCTATTACAATAACCGAAATAGCAATTATACAAATAACCAAAATAAACGCCCATTGCATATTAAAAAAATAGCAGTTGATAATATTTGATTTGCATAAAAATTAGCGTACTACGGAAATACGGAATTTATAGCAAAAAATTATTTTCTTTAAAATAATCTATTACATCTTCATCCGAAGTTGCTTCATCTACTGCGTTTAAAATTTTTACGAAGTCCTCAAACTTATCTGTTTCATAACCCCCACAAGTTGTAAATTCTTCATCGCAAAAGAAAATCATTTCTCCCGGAATGGTCATTGAGCCTGCTCCATTAAGACTCCTAAATCTATGGCTTACTGCCCAACCTGTAAACTCTCCTTTGTGATATTTAGCGACATTTTCTTTTAGAAAAGCAAGTTGTTCTGAAAGTTTCTTGGTGTATTTGTTCAAATCAGATTTGGCTTCTTCCTTTTCTTTTTTTGCTCGTGAATACTCTCCACGAGAGTATTGAGAAGAATAACCATTGGGGGCAAAAATATCCATAGAAGATTCTGCTGATTCAATTTTTCTCTCACAGCGATTTATTTTAGATATCAAATTCTTGATTTCATCGCTAATTTTCATAATAGGCTCGATAGTAGTTACATCAATAAACATACTATCAACTCTTGTTGATATTGGCTCATAAGAATCAGGGTGATAGAGATAGTCTTTAAGCGTCTCTTTAACCAATTTCTCAGCTTTTTCCTCGTTAGAGAGTGTACAAGAAGTTATAACTAAAGCGGATAATACTAAAAACTTTTTCATAATCTGTCGTATTATTGGGTTATTTCTCAGGGAATAAACTTGTTAAGGCTCTTCTAATGGCTTGACGGATATCATCAGCTTCTGTTTCGCCTTGTCCTTCTGCTGTACAAGAACATATCATTTCATTGGTTTTTGCAGAGCTAAACTGTATAGTTACTTCTATTGTGTAACCTAAACCTCTATTACGCCTGCCACTCTCACCATAATTGACGATTAGAGTTTCATTAGATAATTCGGGTTTAAGTTCGGGTAATATGATATATCCTTCTTTTATTAGTATTCCTGCTATTACATCACTTGGATTAACACTTTTGGTGGTTGAAGAACCATAGATACCATATTGCCCACCATATGTACCTCCTGTGCTTGATGTCAATTCCTTTGTTGGGGAAATGTATGCGTATTTATACATTTCAATAGGAGCATTCCTTACTATTACAGGCATTCGAAGTGGTGCACATCCATTCATTAATATAATGGCACAAATAACTAATAACCATTTTTTTATTACGCTCATACACTACATTTTTTAATCTCCAGTTCCCAAAGGAATTTAACCTATTAAAGAAGCGTGGAACTGTATGCCACATTCTTTACTTGAAGGTCGTAGGAAACCATAGATGCAGATGTAACAATAGCAGCCCACGCTATATGCGTGAGAACCACTATGCTATCCTTGCATCTAATTGAAAATTTCCTACATTTATAAAGCATCGGTGTCAAGAGCGAACAAGGACCAATTAAATGCAAATAAATATGCTATATAACAGTGTATTATATCACATCTGTATTTTTATTTGTTCTCCTTCTTTTCAGTTGATTGGTTCTTTTTAGGTCTGTTTTTGTTTCTTATTTGTTCCTCTATTCCGATTATTCTTGCTACATTTGCGGCAGGAATAACGAGTAATCCCGAATCACTATGCCCCGAGTAAAGAAACCCGCCAAAGTCAAGGAGCCGATCCGTCTTCGGATGAAGGAATTGGCCGACGGCAGCAAGAGCCTGTATCTCGACATATACCGTAATGGCAGACGGTCGTATGAATATCTGAAGATGTACATCATCCCCGAAACGGACGATAATGCCCGCAACCGGAATGCTGCGACCATGACGGCGGCCAATACGATCAAGTCCCGGCGTATTATCGAGCTGACCAACGGCGAAGCGGGAATCAAACGTGCCGACGACAAGGAAACGGTGTTACTGCTGGACTGGATGAACACTTACATGGAGAACCAGCAGAAACGCGGCAAGAAGGACGGTCACCAAATTAAAGTTGCTATCCAAATACTGAAAGAATATGCCGGCGAACGGGTAACGATAGATGAGGTGGACAAAACCTTTTGTCAGGGATATATCGACTATCTTCTGACGGAATACCGTCCGCAAGGAAAGCCTGTTTCGAAATTCACGGCACAGAACTACTATCGGGTGCTGAACGGAGCATTGAACGCTGCTGTCCGTGCTGACGTAATAAAGTTGAATCCGTTTACGAAAATCGGCAATTCGGACAAGATACACCGCCCCGAAAGCAAGCGGGAGTACATGACCATTGAGGAGCTTCGGGCATTAATCGCCACTCCGATGAAGAACGAGGCGGTAAAACAGGCTTATCTGTTCTCCTGCTTCTGCGGACTGCGGATAAGCGATATCATCGGGTTAAAATGGGGAAACGTCTATGTGGACAACGGACAGTATCGGTTAGAGGTCGTGATGCAGAAGACCAAAGAACCGATTTACCTGCCGCTCTCGCCCGAAGCGCTGCGGTGGATGCCCGAACGGGGCGACAAGTCGGCGGAGGATGCGGTGTTCAATCTGCCCTCTACGACGCATATCAACATTCTGCTCAAGTCGTGGGCGAAGGCAGCGGGTATCGACAAGCGATTCTCATTTCACACGAGCCGGCACACGTTTGCGACGATGATGCTCACGCTCGGGGCCGACCTATACACGACTTCGAAACTGCTCGGGCATACGGACGTGAAGATGACGCAGGTCTATGCCAAGATCATCAATCGGAAGAAAGACGAGGCGGTCAATCTCGTGAATGGATTGTTCGATTAAAACAGTTTTCGATTTTGCGTGTTTCCCGATGCTTTTTCAATGGTGCGGTTTGTCTGCCGCGTGTGCATATATAATTCAGTTTACTTTGGTATTTATATATAAGGGAGAAAAACTAAACTAAACCGTTTTCGTGAAAACAACTGAAAAGAAATTAGGGTACGATTAAGTGGGCGAAACTACGCTTAAAACAGTGATGTCGCAGCTCGGATAATACGGCACGGAGCTTCCTTTAAGTTCAACGAAAGATAAGCGAAACACAGCCTATCAAACGACCTTTTCTTTCCCTGTATGACAACCGTTATAAGTGGTAAATTCTTTTTTCTCCCTCTTGTCGGGATGCCTACTCGATACGAACAGGCATCGGCAAAATTCCCCGATGTACTCAAAGCAATCTGTCTGTTCGTTTACCACTTCGTAATCTGCCCAACACTGGACAATTTCACCGCCACTGCTTGCAGATTGCATGGCAACTCTCCCAACGGCGCAAGGCGGTTGGGGTATTAGGCTCCCCCGAAAGATATTTCGTGGCACACGGGCAAGCCCGAATTAAAAGGGCTTTGGCAAATGCTTAACATGGAAAAAGAGGACATACATAAAGAACTGCTCAGTAAAAATGTCACAAAAGGATGTCACGATAAAAGTATAAAATATCTCAACGACCGATAAAATCACTATCAAAGATTTTAATGATTGAATAATTTTCAATATCTTTGTTTGCAATCTGTTTTGAGAATAGTGATGAAAGAGATAAACCGATTGAAAATCATTCTTGCGGAGAAGCATAAAACGGGCAAATGGCTGGCGGAGCAGTTGGGCAAAGACCCTTCGACCGTATCGAAGTGGTGTTCCAATTCGTCGCAGCCGCAACTGGATACGGTGATTCGTATCGCCGAGCTACTGGAAGTGGATATTGAGGAATTGATAAATAGATAATATATGGCAAGAGAACAGGAACGCGCGGAACTCCATCGCACGATCTGGCAGATAGCCAACGACCTGCGTGGCAGTGTCGACGGCTGGGATTTCAAAAACTACGTCTTGGGAATGTTGTTCTACCGTTTCATTTCCGAGAACATCACCGCATTTATCAATGCGGAGGAACGGCGCGCTGGAAATACCGACTTTGACTATGCCGCATGTTCCGACGAGCAGGCTGAATTCGGACGCGAGGTAACCGTGCAGGAACGGGGATTCTATATCCTTCCGTCGCAACTGTTCGGCAATGTACGGAAGGGTGCGGCGGCAGACCCCAACCTGAACGAAACGTTGAGCAATATTTTCCATGCGATCGAGAGTTCGGCCAAAGGCGCGGCGAGCGAAGATGACATGAAAGGCTTGTTTGCCGATATCGACGTGAACAGCAACAAGCTGGGAGCGACGGTGCAGAAACGCAACGAGACGCTGGTGAAGATTCTCGATAAAATCGGCGATATGAAGCTCGGCAACCTCGCCGACAACCAAATCGATACGTTCGGCGACGCCTACGAATTTCTGATGACGATGTATGCCAGCAATGCAGGCAAGTCAGGCGGCGAGTTCTTCACGCCGCAAGAGGTGTCCGAACTGCTCGCCCGGATTACGCTCGTAGGCAAGAAGCAGGTGAACAAGGTATACGACCCAGCTTGCGGCAGCGGCTCGCTGTTGCTGAAATTCGCGAAAGTCTTAGGCAAGGAGAACGTGCGGCAGGGGTTTTACGGGCAGGAGATCAATATCACGACCTACAACCTATGCCGCATCAATATGTTCCTGCACGATATCAACTACGAGAAGTTCGATATCGCACTGGGCGATACGTTGCTCGCGCCGAAACATTGGGACGACGAGCCGTTCGAGTGCATCGTTTCCAACCCGCCCTACTCAATCAAGTGGGTGGGCGATGAGAATCCGCTCCTGATCAACGATCCCCGGTTCTCGCCGGCCGGCATCCTTGCGCCGAAGAGCAAAGCCGATCTCGCCTTTACGATGCACATGCTTTCTTGGCTGGCGACGAACGGCACGGCAGCCATCGTCGAGTTCCCCGGCGTACTCTACCGCGGCGGCGCGGAACAGAAAATCCGCAAATACCTCATCGACAACAACTACATCGACACCGTCATCCAACTGCCCGCCAACCTCTTTTTCGGGGTCGGCATCGCCACCTGCATCATTGTTTTGAAAAAGAGCAAGAAGGATAACGCGACGCTCTTTATCGACGCCTCGAACGAGTTTGTCCACGAGGGCAACAAAAACAAGCTCTCCGATGCGAACATCGCGCGTATTCTCGATGCGTTCGTCGCCCGCAAGGACGATGCGCATTTCGCCCGATTGGTGGAGAACGGCAAAATTGCGGAGAACGACTACAATATCTCCGTCTCGTCGTATGTCGAACAGCCCGATACACGCGAGGCTGTGGATATCGACGAGCTGAACAAGCGCATCAGCGAGATTGTCGCCCGCCAGCATGTCTTGCGCACGGCAATCGATGCGATTGTAACTACTTTGTAAAAACGAATGATTATGGAGGAGAACAAGAATAACGATATCGTCATCTACCAAACCGAAGATGGAATAACCCAAATCGAGGTCCGTTTGGAGAATGAAAATGTGTGGCTGACGCAACAGCAGATGGCTGACTTGTATCAGACCTCCCGAACGAATGTAGTAGAGCATATAAAGCATATCTACGAAGAGCAAGAGCTGGACGAAATTTCAACCTGTCGGAATTTCCGACAGGTTCGCACAGAGGGTAACCGACAGGTCGAACGTGAAATCCCGTTTTATAATCTCGATATGATCATATCGTTGGGATACAGGGTAAAATCCCGTATTGCCACGAATTTTCGCCGCTGGGCGACCGAGCGGCTGAAGGAGTATATGATCAAGGGGTTCACGATGGACGACGAGCGGTTGAAGCAGATGGGCGGCGGCGGGTATTGGCGCGAACTGCTTGCCCGCATCCGCGACATCCGTTCGTCGGAGAAGGTGATGTATCGGCAGGTGCTGGATTTGTATGCTACAAGTGTCGATTATGACCCGAAGGCGGAACAGTCCATCAAGATCGTACAGAACAAACTGCACTATGCGGCGCACGGACATACGGCGGCCGAAGTCATCTACGAGCGTGCCGATGCCGACAAACCGTTCATGGGTCTGACCACTTTCGCGGGCGAACAACCCACCAAGACGGATGTTACGGTCGCTAAAAACTATTTGAGCGAAGAAGAGTTGAAGGTATTGAACAATCTCGTATCGGGATATTTCGACTTTGCCGAGATACAGGCGATCCGACACAAGCCCATGTATATGGCCGACTACATCGAACAACTGGATAATATCCTGACCTCGACGGGCGAAAAGCTGTTGTCCGGAGCGGGTCGCGTATCCCACAGGCAGGCCGAAGAGAAGGCGATTGCCGAATATCGGAAATATCAGGTCAGAACGCTCTCTCCGGTAGAGCAGGCATATATGGATTCCATCAAAACGCTGACCGCTAAAACCTCAAAGAAGAAAGGAGGCAAGCAATGAGCCGTATCGAGGAGATGATTCGGGAGCTGTGCCCGGAAGGGGTGGAATATAAACAGCTATGGGAGGTAACAGTATGGGATAAAAAATTCAATGCCGTTGAACGAAATAAGCAAAAGAAAGTCTATTCTTATAAGTATTTATTAGCAAGTGAATTATTTGATTTAGAACAAGAAAATGGCGATGTTCGCTTGCTATCTACAGGAGAATATATTGGTTGGACGACAGAAGAACTTGCAGGAGAATATTTATACGAAGGAGAAATTGTTACCATCCCATGGGGAAAGTCTATTGGGGCAAAGAATCCTATAAAATACTATAAAGGGAAATTTGTAACAGCAGATAACAGAATAGCCACATCTCTAAATACCAGTATTTTATCGAATAAATATTTGTATTATTGGATGATGAGCCAAAGTGATGCTATTGATAAATTTTATAGGGGAGCAGGAATCAAGCATCCGAATATGAAAGATGTTTTAGATATGGAGATTCCCGTTCCGCCTCTTGCTATTCAGCACGAAATCGTAAACATCCTCGATAAGTTCACGGAACTGGAGGCGGAACTGGAGGCGGAACTGGAGGCGGAACTGGAGGCTCGGCGGAAGCAATACGAATATTATCGTAATAAGTTGCTGTCATTCAACGGAATTACGCCCACCCCCCCCCCCCTCCCCCCCCCCCCCCCCCCCCCCCCTCAAAAATGAGGTAAAATGGCTGGCAATGAGTGAGGTATTTGAAATGAAAAACGGATATACACCATCTAAAGCCAAACCGGAGTATTGGACAAATGGTACAATCCCGTGGTTCCGTATGGAGGATATACGCATGAACGGTAGGATATTATCGGATTCTATACAACATATTACCCCGGAGGCCGTAAAAGGAGGACGGCTGTTTCCGGCCAATTCGATTATCGTAGCGACGACCGCAACGATTGGTGAACACGCTCTAATCATTGCTGATTCGCTGGCGAATCAGCGATTTACGAATTTATCAATTCGCAAATCGCTTATCGATGAATTGGATATGAAGTTTTTCTTCTACTATATGTTCATTGTCGACGAGTGGTGCAAAAACAATACGAATACGTCGGGGTTCGAATCGGTTGATATGGCCAAGTTCAAAAAGTTAATGATTCCCATTCCCCCAATGGCCGAGCAACGACGCATCGTCGCCATATTGGACAAATTCGAAGTATTGGTAAACGATATTTCGGAAGGCTTGCCCGCCGAGATCGCTGCCCGACGGCGGCAATACGAATATTACAGAGACCAACTGCTGACCTTCAAGCACAAAGAAGATGGTAAAATACAACCTTGTAGCTGAAAATCCCGAAAGCACGGTCGTCAGCGACTATCGGGCCGAATACCGCACGGAAAAAGAGTATCAGTCGGAAGCCGAACTCGAACGGGCGTTTATCGCTCTGTTGAAGGGACAGGCTTACGAATATCTGCCGATCCATAACGAGATGGAACTGGTCGCCAACCTGCGCCGCCAGTTGGAGAAACTCAATGGCTATAACTTTACCAACGGAGAGTGGTCGCGGTTCTTTACGGGTTGTATCGCCAACAAAAACAGCGGAATCGTCGAAAAGACTGCCATCATTCAGGAAGATCATGTGCAGCTGCTGACGCGCGACGACGGAACGGTCAAGAATATCTACTTGCTCGATAAAGGCAATATCCATAACAATTCGCTCCAAGTCATTAATCAATACGAAATCGATAACGGAACGCGCCCGAATCGTTATGATGTTACCGTGTTGGTAAACGGCCTTCCTTTGGTGCATATCGAGTTGAAACGCCGCGGCGTCGATATCAAGGAGGCATTCAATCAAATCAACCGTTACCAGCGCGAGAGTTTTTGGGCGGGCAGCGGGCTGTTCGAGTATGTACAGCTGTTCGTCATATCGAACGGAACCTACACCAAGTATTACAGCAATACGACGCGGCAGAGCCATATCAAGGAGGCTTCGGGCGGAAACAAAGCCAAAAGCAAGCAGACGAGCAACAGTTTTGAGTTCACTTCGTGGTGGGCGGACGCCAACAACCGGCCGATAACCGATCTGATGGGATTCGGACGCACGTTCTTCGCCAAACATACGTTGCTCAATCTGCTGACCCGCTATTGCGTTTTTACTTCCGACCGTCTGCTGCTCGTCATGCGCCCTTATCAGGTCGTGGCGACGGAGCGTATTTTGAGCAAAATCCATATCGCCGACAACTACCGACTGTACGGCACGGTCGCGGGCGGCGGATACGTGTGGCATACGACGGGCAGCGGCAAAACGCTCACCTCGTTCAAAACGGCGCAGTTGGCGAGCCGACTGCCCTACATCGACAAAGTGCTGTTCGTGGTCGATCGCAAAGACCTCGACTACCAGACCATGCGCGAGTACGACAAGTTCGAGCAGGGAGCGGCCAACAGCAATACGAGTACGGCGATTCTGAAACGGCAACTGGAAGACCCTGCGGCGAAAATCATCATCACGACCATTCAGAAACTTTCGGTCTTCATCGGCCGTCATGCGGAACATCCCGTGTTCCGGCAGAAAATCGTCATCATCTTCGACGAGTGCCACCGCTCGCAGTTCGGCGATATGCACACCGCCATTACCCGAAAGTTCAAACGCTACTTCCTTTTCGGCTTCACGGGTACTCCCATTTTCGCCAAGAATGCCGTAAGCGGCGGCAAACCGAATCTGCGGACGACCGAGCAGGTATTCGGCGAGCAACTGCACACCTATACGATCGTCGATGCCATCAACGACAAGAACGTGTTGCCGTTCCGTATCGAGTACGTCCGCACGATCAAGGAGAAGGAGGAGATCGAGAACTCGATGGTGTGGGACATCGCCCGCGAGGAGGCTCTGGCAGACAAACGCCGTATCGCCAACATCGTTTCCTATATTCTCAGGCATTTCAACCAGAAGACCAAACGCACTGCGAAATCGTATGAATTCCGTGCTGTCGCCAACATCGGCGACGTGGCGTCGGCCGGAAGGCGCAATAAAGTCGAGGAGGTCAAGGTGCGACGGAGACTTGTGGGATTCAATTCGATTTTTGCCGTCTCATCCATTGAAACGGCAAAGATGTATTATGCCGAATTCAAGCGACAAATGTCAGAGCTCCCGAGCGCGCAGCGGCTGAAAGTGGCGACCATATACAGTTTCGGCGTAAATGAAGATTCGGACGGTTTCATCATCGACGAAAACCCCGAAGATACGAGCGGACTGGACAAAAGTTCGCGCAATTTTCTGGAGGATACCATCAAGGATTACAACGCGATGTTCTCGACCTCCTACGATACGTCGAGCGACAAGTTCCAGAACTACTACAAGGACGTGTCGCTCCGTATGAAGAATCGCGAACTGGATTTGTTGATCGTCGTCAATATGTTCCTGACGGGCTTCGATGCCACAACACTCAATACGCTGTGGGTGGACAAAAACCTGCGGATGCACGGACTGTTGCAGGCCTATTCGCGCACGAACCGCATCCTGAACTCGATCAAGAGCTTCGGCAATATCGTATGTTTCCGTAACCTCGAAAAGGCCACGAACGAGAGTATCGCCCTGTTCGGGGACAAGGAGGCGGCAGGTATCGTGCTGCTCAAGACATTCGACGAATATTACAACGGGTACACGCAGAATGACAGGGAGATTCGGGGCTATGCGGAGTTGGCGGATGAATTGCTGACGAAATATCCCGTCGGCGAACAGATTATCGGCGAACAGAACAAAAAGGGCTTCGTGCGCCTGTACGGTGCGATTCTGAAACTGCGGAATATCTTATCGACATTCGACGCGTTTGCCGGACGCGAAATTCTGACCGAGCGCGACGTGCAAGATTACCATAGTGCCTATATCGACCTCTACAACGAATTCCGGCCGCAGAAGCACGAGGCAGAGCATATCAACGAAGATGTCGTCTTCGAGATGGATCTGATTAAGCAGGTCGATATAAATATCGATTTTATATTGGCCCTTATCCGTCAATATCACGAAGAGCATCTGCAGGACAAGGAGATGATCGTATCGATTCGCAAGGCAATCGATTCGAGCGTCGATCTGCGCAACAAGAAGGAGTTAATCGAGCGGTTCATCGAATCCTTGACCCCCGAATCGGAAGTAGACGAGGATTGGTTAGCCTATGTCGAGGAGCAGCGTCGCGCCGAGCTGGATCGGATTATCGCCGACGAAAATCTGAACAGCGACGAGGCCTACAAATTCATGGACAACGCCTTCCGCGACGGATGCGTGCAGACGACGGGGACGGCTATAACCAAAGTCCTGCCGCCCGTCTCCCGTTTTACGCCCACGGGTGACCGCACGAAAAAACGAGAAGCCGTCATCGAGCGACTGACCGCATTTTTCAATCGGTTCTGGGATATAATATCATCTACCAACCAAAACTAAACCAACCTATATGAATCAATCGAACTACGCTTTATTGACAGCCTTATATGATTCTCAATCATCGGATTTGTATAAGGATATATATTTCCCTATTATCAAGTATAGTATTTTTTTGTTATATCAAAAACAAAAAGATACCACCAAATACTATGATACGACCAATATACAAGAGGTCATCATAGAAAAATTCGGCATCAAAATACCTTTGATTGTCATCAAACAGTCCCTCAAGATAATTTCCAATGAGCATCCAGATTTTGAGATCAAACTATTAAAAAATGGCGACCAGCTATCCATAAAAAAAATATGGGATGTAGCGATCTCGGATTCTATCGAAAGGGTCTATGAGCAGAATTTAGAGCATTTTACCGCATTGCAAAATGCATTTATGCGATATATTGAAGTTGAACAACTTCAAACAGGCGTAAACTTTATCGACTTTTTCTCGAACAATACAGAGGACATATATCATTACATCAACAATGATACGGCATCTGAAATTGCTGTAAATGAAAATTATATCCATATAGTAAATTTTCTAAAATGGCTTAAAAAGCACGATTCGACCCTATATGACATTGCTGCCGATATATTTTGGGGTTCTATTGTTGCTGCGTTCCTTCAGCGTGAGATTGATTTTAATATCAAACCGGAAGCACAAGTCTCTTATTACCTTGACTCTTCGTTAATTCTTGCTCTTCTGGACTTAGATTCTCTTGCCAACAATTTATATTGTACGGAGCTTATTTCTATGATAACAGCGTCGGGACATCGTCCATATGTTCATCCGCTGACTATTAGGGAAATTGATTCGATATTATATTCGGTAGAAAGAGATGGAGCGCCTAAACCTAATTCCGGGATCGCAGAAGCTTATGACAGACGAAGTTTGTCACCGAGCAAAATTCTACAAATCAGACAGAAATTAAAAACGCTCATCGCTGATTCGAGTGTATATATCGAGACATGCTCAGATGCTCAAGTAGATGAAATTCAAAATATTTATAAATCAAAATCTTCTGTTCGTAATTTAGCGGCGACACGAACAAATACATACTCGGATAATATTCGAGATATACACGATGTTTTTATGTATGATTTTATCCGAGCTAAAAATAACAAATGTATTTCAGTTGAGAAAAGCAATACGTTTTTCGTTACTCTAAATGCAGAGTTGATCAAATATTATAAAGATCAGAAACAAGATTCTTATATCCTGCCAATTATTCATCCCGCTCGAATCGTGATGGATTTGTGGATCCATAATTCTAAAACTACGAATATTCGACGGAATGCACTGACTGAGGTCATTGCTCGGTGTACTGCTCTAAATCAGACGGATGTAAGACGGAAATTGCGTTTAATATCCAAACATTATAAAGAGAACGAGTTTTCCGAAGAAAATTATAAGGCCGTATATATCGCATTGATGAATCGGTCGAAGCAAGTTATGTCCGAGATTGATATGATTCAGAATCAAGGTGAGTCTGAAGAAACAATTTATCAACGTATAGAAAATATTATCCGTACGGCTCTACGAGAAGAAGAGCAAAGGCGAAGTCAGAGTTTGGATCATCAAAGAAAAGTTGATGTTTTGCTCCAAAATATAAAGCAGATTGAAGATCAACGAAATATGATTAGTGATGAAAATGTTAGAAACCAAAAATTGCTAAAACTGAATGAAGAGCTGAATTCATGGCAAGAAAAATTAAACGATGCGAATCTGACCATCGAAAAACTTGAAAAGGCCCGTGATCGAAATATTTGCATGTGGAGATATTGGGTATCAATAGCAATTCAACTTATATGTATAATATTGATTATTATATTTGGATTGCGCTATATTCGCATAGGTATAAACAATGTAAAGACATTGAAAGATTTCGCAGATCAGAATATTGGTTTAGTAATAAGCATAGTAGGTTCGATATTATCGCTTATTGCTGGGGATAGGGCAAAACTGTCGATTCTACGGCCCATTCGAGCCTATAAACGCCATAGGAAGATGTTATCTCAAGAGTGGAATGAGGATAATCCTCAATACGGCAAAACGAAATGCGAACGAGACATTCTTATCAAGGAAATAAAGAACTTGAAATCACATATCAAAGATTTGAAAAACGGATAATGATTGTAAGGGTACTTCTTTCTTCTGTTGTCGTAACATACGAACGAATTATCAATTTTCGACTTTGCAAGATTTAAACCAATTTGTAAAAATTTTATAAGCCTCCATATTACAGCGAAAAGAGGAAATATTCGGTAAAGTTATCTTCTCTTTTGGTTGTATGTTTTGAATGAAATACAACCGCAATAGATACAAAAATTCAGTTTACTTTAGTCGGTTAGCTCTATATATAAGCTAAACCGAAGTAAACTAAATTTAGATAAGCATATTTACCTTTCCATATGCTTATAACTTGATATAAAGACTTTCCTTTGCTGAGGACAAAAGTTCCGATGAATGTGTGATGATGTACATTCACCTATTTCTCTTTTGGCTGCAGCAATTCATTCATGCACGGCTGAACGATACGTTTCGAGAACAGAGTTGGTAATCGGGAAAAGTCCTTAAAAGAGGCGTTGACTGCGACCAAGCGCAAGGAATGAAATCAAGTGAAAGGTAAAAAACGGGAAATTGCTTAAAATACTGATTTTGTTTCTGATTTGTTGCTTAACTGACTGAATGTAGATATTATTTAGATGATTGTTAGACGATTATACAAGAGCAACTCAAGACTTCCTACGTTTTCAAGTACAAGATAAGCATAACGCTTCTTTTTTTTCGTATGTCTTGGAAAGAGTTGCCTCAATCCAATACAAAAGTATGAAAAATCCGTGATATACCATTCTACTATCACGGATTTTTTTGATTTACAGTTTCATACTTCTATTCTGTCTTGGCTTCGGTATTCCGATGGCTTCTCTGAACTCATTCATCTTCTTTCTGAACCAGTTCACGTGAGAAACCCCGTCTATCTTGAAATCGAATTTACCGTTTTCATCCTGTTTGATGGAGCAGACGGAATGTCGGGTATCAAAACTTCGGTTAAACTCGGAAGAATAGAGTTCACCTTTTATCCCGACCTCCTTGAACTCGCACAGTCTTCTGATTATCCCGTCATTAAAGCCCAAACGTTCACGCAGGAAACTTATCACGGGCATCAGCTTCTCCACATACGGAAAGTAGCGTCTGACAAAATCCGCAAACTCCG
>ERZ1643250.503-NODE-503-length-41436-cov-74.704889_pt1 | contig 41436 bp, 39 predicted proteins | sample MGYA00579262_ERZ1643250 | MGnify/ENA primary metagenome ERZ1643250 (study PRJEB29033, sample SAMEA4952265) | chicken gut metagenome | biome: Broiler Chicken; feature: Gastrointestinal Tract; material: Caecum | place: Ireland | collected 2018 | study: Broiler...
CTGCGTCAAAATAAGTAGCGTAGGTGTAGGAGCGCAGGGTGTACCTGCCGCTCAAGCCATCCACATCAAGAATCTGGCTCACCGTATCCTCCGGGATACCGTTTTCCAGCGTCTTGGCGTTGATGGTGAAATAGCCCAGCAGGGCTTTTTTGATATTGGCGTTGGCCGTTTCCGTGGCCGATTGGATGGAAAGGCAGGTCAGCATCAGCGTGGCCATGACCAGCAGAAACGCCAGCAGCGTGAGGGTCTTGCCCTTTTTGCGGATGGAATACAGGCAGGCCCGTTTGCACAGGTTCATGTCTGAGCCACCTCATTTCCTTTTCGTAAAACCAGTGGGTTCACTTGTGTACCTCCTAACGTCGTTTTTCGCCGGGGCTTTTCTCGCTCCGGTAGTGTCCCCGTCTGCCGGGAACACCCTTATGGTACACGATGAAGGTGGAGTTGAGGTGGAGATGAGATATTTTTTAGGTGGAGTTGGCGATAAGGTAAAAAAATCGGCGGCCTTGATGTATCAAAGCCGCCGTGGGTTTTATGCCTGTAAATAGTAATGATCTGCCAAATAACATCTTTTATTACAGAAGTTTTTCGTAAACAAATCGTCCCATAGATTTCTGCAAAAGAAACCAGGCGAGTATTGCACAAACCCCACCGAGACTGAGCAGAATCCAAACGCTCATTAAAAGGACTCCTGTAAACTGTCCTGCTATAAGCAAAATCAGTGGAATAATCAAGAAAACGGCAGCCTGTTGAGATTCCTCCACACTCTGCGCTTTGGCAGATCCCCGGACGATCAGTGTAACGGCAATCAGTGAGATTGCAGGAGAAAGCAGCAACATAACAACCAGCCAGCTTACGCTCGGAACCAGCAACCTTCCATCCAGGAAAAACACTTCTGCTTCGATGACCATGAACATAGCTGTAAATGAGATCAAAGAAACAAGCATACTTAAAAGGAAAGAAGCCCATACTTTTGCCCGAAAGATCTGTTTGAGCGTAAGCGGGCAATAGAGCAAGGTTTCAAGCGTATGGCGTTCCTTTTCTCCTACAAATGCGCTGGCTGCCATGATAGAAGCAGCCATGATGGGTATCATCAGGAAAAAGACCGGAAGGATATAATTTAAGATCATGCTGGAAAGTGTAAGCTCCATGCTTTCCATCTGCGCGGCCTCTGGAAGCAGCGACAGCAGCTTCATAATATCCGGATCATCCGGTACAAAATGAATGGCAATGACGAAAACAGATGGCAATACAATCGTCAGTACCAAAGGAACGATTAAAAGAGCAGAAAATAATCTGCGATTGCTCGTAACACCCCGAAAATCCTTTTTGATGATCGCATACATAGCCGTCTTCATATCGCTCGATCCTCCTTTCTGCCTGCAGTCAGGGCAAAATAAATATCTTCCAGACTGGATTCTATGAGATTTACAGAATAAATATCCTCGCCGGCTTCTACAATCTTTCGTACCAAATCAGGGATTTCTTTTTTATCGTGTATTTGGGTTTCAAATTCATTGGCGCCACATTTGACAAAATTCAGCTTTTCAGGAACAGCTGACGCACAGATCCGAAGCGATTTTGAAGGAAATACCCGGGCGCGTAATTCATCGATTGTACCCGCGGCCAGCAGAGAGCCCTGTTCAATCAGTCCGTAGCGTGTGCAGATTTCCTGCGCATACCTGAGCTGATGGGTACAGAGAAAAACGGTGATGCCTTCTTTGCGGGCCAGATTGTGGATCATTTGATTGACATTCTGGGCGCTTTCCGGATCTAAGCCGGAAGTCGGCTCGTCGAGAAACAGGACTTTCGGGCGGTGCAGCAGCGCCCGTGCAAGGGAAAGCCTCTGTCTCATACCGGTAGAATAAGTCGCCAGCTTTCGGTCTTTCGCTTCTGTCAGTTCTAATTCCCTGAGCAGCGACTCACCCCGTTGCTTCCCTTCTTTTTGCTCCAGCCCAAAGGCAGCAGCATAGAAGATCAGATTTTCCATGCCGGTCAGGTTATCATACATCTGTGCATGTTCGGTCACAATCCCGGAAAGAAGATGGGCCTTTTCCGGTTGAATATTGGGATTGACGCCCATAATATCACAGGAACCGCCGGATGGCGTAAGGACTCCTGTAAGAAGTTTTACAGTTGTCGTCTTTCCTGCGCCATTGGGACCAAGAAAACCGAACACCTCCCCCATGTTTAGAGACAGTGAGAGTTGTTTTAATGCTTCTTTTCCACCAGGATAAGTTTTAGATAGTTTTTGTATGGTAACGGTCTCCATTTATTTCCCCTCCTCGTTTGCTCTCAGCCGACTGACCATGGCCTGAAATCGTGGATTTTCCGCCAATGGAAGGAAGACGGGGTTTTCACTGAGAGCTTGTGTCATACTGTGCCGGATCAGCGTTTCATCTCTTGGTGGAAAATATCCTAACATGAGTTCGCTGTCAAACCATTCATCCAGAAGATTGAAGAATTTATCCCCATGCAGATGCAATGGATAAATATCACTGACGGCCAGATCCGTATACTGTGTGAGAATATCCAGCGCCTGCTCAGTATCTCCAAGCGCCAGCCAGCCCTGAGCGATCGTAATATAGACGCCTAAAAGAACGCTGGGGTGCAGTGTTTTCATTTGAAAAGTATCCGCAATCTGATAAAACCGCTGACAGGCTTCCGCAAATTGCTCCGCGTCATTCAGACATAAGTTCAGATAAGAAGGGAACAGATCAAAGAGCGTCATCATCTCTTTGTAGATTCCGATCTGAAGGATTTTTTTGGCCTCCTTATCATTACCGGTCGCCCGATATGCGGAAGCCAGGAGCGGTTCAGGAGAACCGGCCTGCATTTCAACCGGCTCCAGAATATCTATAACTTCCGATGGGCGCTGGAGCTGAAGCAAACAAAATGCTTCCATTAACAGTGCCTCTTTTTGCAGATTTGGCTCATCTGCTTCGGATTTCACACGACGGAAACATTCCAGAGCTTTTTCCATAACCTGTGTCATTTGCTCCGGATTGGAAGCCTGCGCAATATGATTGATCAAAAGAGAGCCTAATTGAAACAAGAGCGGATAGCAGGAATAATATTTCTTTACAATTTCAAGGCACTCGGCCAAGACCTCATCAAAGGGCAATACAGAAAAGTCCTTTGAAAGGCGGATATACAATTTCTGAATATCCTCTTTTTCCATCTGTGGCTGGTATCCGATCAACTCGTCAATGCTGATATCAAAATAAGACGCCAGTTGTGGCAACAGGGAAATATCTGGCAGAGACGATCCGGTTTCCCATTTGGAAACAGCTCCTTTTGAAACGCCAATATGGGCGGCCAGCTCATCCTGAGTGATTCCTCTTTTGTGGCGATTCTCGATCAGGATGCGGCCAAGATTCATTTCCTTCATAGTATTCACCTCATGGGGTAATTATAAGGGAAGAAGATAGCAGATTCAATGGAGGCGTGTTTCACTTTTCTCCGAAAAATCAACTGTTAGGAAACTTTCAATAGCACATAGTGAAAAGGACAATGGGTGATATACAGTCCAGGGTCTCTGTTCCGGTTCCACGATTTGTCTGCCCGGTAGAATGGCGTGAAGATTTGCTTCAAACCTTCGTCGGCAATGTAAATGTCGGAGTTCTTCAACAAAACCATAACACTGGCTCCCATAGGCGAATAGGCCACGGCATTTCCGCTTACGTTGGTGAACACCTTTTCCTTGAGCCAGTGATTTTCCCGGCTTGATAATACTGACGATCTAACATTACAAATCGTCAGGGAATCATACTTTTATTTTTTCATAGTTATTTTAATATAGCTTTATATCCATTGGTCTTATCACCGATGATCGTAATAAAATAGGATTCTCCAAAGTTGGCATCCCATGAGATAGGCTCCATATATTTTGTAATGTCATCCGGATAGATATTTTCATAATTGGGCGTTACATATTCGGTTATGATTCGGAACTGCATGGACAGCTCGAACGTATCGGAAAGCGTATTGAGTTCCTCTTTATTCCATACCACAATGTTATCAGAATCATGCTTGATTAAAGACCCATCCGCATTTGATATGCCTCCGCTGTATTCGTGACCGTCTGCGCGATAATCATAAACCAGTAATCCAATATCTTCTTCTGTATCTAACTGTATATGCAGGGCTATTTCATCAGCAGCAGGCACATATTCGTCTGGAACCACTCGATAATAAACGATGAAAACCAGTATCAGCACAACCGCTATTGCAAGGATACTCCCGATGATCTTTTTCTTCATTTTAGAAACACTCCTGTTTACAATTCATTCTTTCTTAAATGTCAAGACAATTCCAACGATTGCCGCAAGAAAGAGAATCGGTGCTACTCTGACAAACAACCATTCAAATGAATGAAAAGCCACTCCGAGAACAGCAGTCTCCGGATCACTATAATCCCACCCCAAATAAGGACTATTTACGATTCCGCAGGCCGCAAAACCCATGACTATCATCGCGCACAGTGAAATAAGCAGCCAACGGATGATTTTCCTTCTCGTGGTTTTCCTTTGCGCCAACTGTAAATTTATGATCTCCAGTTTTTCAGAAATCGCTTTTAAGCGATCAACCTCTGTTTCAACAACTGCCTCTCCCAACAACGTGCTTACGGGGATTTCAAGCGCTTCCGACAGGGAGATCAACATATCCGAATCCGGAACTGACAATCCTTGCTCCCATTTAGAAATGGTTTGCCGCACAACATTCAGTTTAACAGCAAGCTCCTGCTGCGAAAGTCCTTTTGATTTTCTGACTGCCTTAATATTCTCCGACAACATTAAGAAACTCACTCCTTCACCTTAAGTTCTTACTGCTATTGTACGGAAAACTGCCCGTTGCCACAAGCAACGCATATTAACATTTGAAGGTAACGGCAAAAATTCTATTTTCTTCCTCATGCAGTTGCAATTCTATGAAAAATCCGGACATCGAGTAAATACTTTACAGATAAACCCGTCATACTTTTGTACAAAAAAGCAAAACACAGCACTCCATCAGCAAAACAGCAGCGCATATCCATAGGGCCAATGTCCATGTGCCGACAAACGCCGCAACCAGCAGCATAACCAGAGGAACGATATATTTACGGGGATGATGCCACAAATCGCTTTCTGTCTTCCAACCACGGATCGGGTGTTTCCATTCCAGAATAACCGACAGAATGGCGCTTTGCAGGGTAAATATAAGAAGCGTCCCCACATGGACAAAATCAAGGCCGCCGCTTACCATCTGCCAACTGCAAAGGTAGATGCCAGCGACAATGCTGTTGACCGCAAAGATAAACAGGCAATACTTCCGACAAAATCGCCCTGCCTGTCCGGGCAGCATACGGATTGCCTGCTCCAAATCCGGGTCACAGGACAGCAGCGTACAGATTGGGGTGTTTAGGCAAAGGATCGCAAGGCCGATAGGGAACATATTCAGTCCTTGAAATTCACCGAACAACAGAGGCAGAAAGCAGGCAATCCCACATAGGCCCGCAGTATTGATCAGATAGGTCTTGTTCGCCATCAAATAGCGCATCAAGTAGGTGAACACGTTCCCGGCGCGGCCTGTATGCCGGATGGCTTTCTTTGCAACGCCAGCACTGTAAAAATCATAGGCATCCGCAAAGGCCAGATATAGCACCGCAGCTATCATGCTTACCACTGCTACAAGAAGAACCGCTGCCCATTGGCAGACCAGCAAAATAACGGACAAAATACCGGCAGCCCAAAGGATTGGCAGCACAGCAAGGCCTTTCCGGCACATCCGATACCCCGCTGCCGTCACCACACACGCCATACATCCGCAGATAATCGCAACCGTAATTTCCCACACGCTCCATGAGGCAACAGCGAAGAACAGTGCCCAGATCAGCAATGTTTTCGTAATCAGGGTGTGCGCTCCCAGCACCAGTACATAGGAAAAGACAAAGCTGCGGTTATCAAAGGGGAGCATAAACATCCCCAGCATCGCTTCTATGTGCCGCCGCCCGGTAAGCAACTGCCACATGATACCGGCGGTAAAAAAGGTTGAAGTCAGGTAGAGAATAAATGGCGCAATCTCAACCCGAAATTCAGCCGCATAGACCGCGATAAACAGGATAATCGCAGCCAGCAGGCTTTTTCTGGCACTCTCATACTTTGCGCCAAAAAACTGTTTGGAGAGTGCTTTAATGGTGTTCTTCATCGGCCAGCACCTCCCGGATGTTTCCGGCAGCAATCTCCGCGCCAGTGAATGTCTGGCTGATCCTGCCATGCTCCAAAACCAGTACGCGGTCAGAGGTCAGACAAATGCTTTCTAAGATGTGGGACGAAAACAGGAGTGTCCCATACTGCTTATAACCGCCCATAATCTGGTATAAAAACTCTGTGCTTTGAAAATCCAGTCCGTTCACAGGTTCGTCCAGAAGCAGCAGCTTGGGCCGCAGGGCAAACGCAGTAATCAGATAGGCTTTTTTCAGATTGCCGGTGGACAGTTCCTTTAAGAGAACATCGGTATAATCCTCGAAGTGGAAGCCTTTTACCAGGCCGGACACATCTGGCAGCGGTACGCCATAAGACGCAGCCACATACGCCAGATATTCCCGGAATGTGAAATACTGAAAAGACCGATCTTCCGCAAAAACAATGTATCGGCTCCGCTTGAACGCCTTATCACGGAACGAGAACGGCTGACCGTTCCATGCGGCGCTGTCCAGACGATAGTTCGGCAATAAACCGGCAACGGTTTTAATAAAGGTCGTTTTTCCGGCACCGTTCAGCCCAATCAGCCCGACAACTTCATTTGTCCCCAAATCCAGTGAAAAATCTGAAAGTACGGGATGATTGGCAGTGTACCAGACGCTTAATTTGTTGAGGGAAAGAAGTGTCGTGCTGCTCATATCGCTTACCTCCGATTATCTTTTTCTTTCTTCCAGATGGAATAGGCGGAATACAAAAATACGCCGCCGAGGAAAATATACAGCAGAGCAAACGGAATATTCATGGTAACGAAGCTGTAAATCATACAGCCGATAAAAACGATGCCGAGGATCAAACGAAAATAAAAGTGACGCATACAAACAACCTCCTATATTTCTGTATGTCATTGGGTTTCTTGTTTACAATGCAAGCATACACCCAAAGCCCCCTGTGTGCGGGAATGTCCACGAATGGTAGGTTTTTGACCGCGAAAAAATGGCAGGCAGCTTTTGGCCGCCTACCATTTGTCGAAGCAGGGGTTATGCTGTTTTGACCGGCTGGAAAGACAGGGTGACAACGGATTGGAACACATGGTCTTTGTAATCGGTGCGAATGGTTCCATCGTAGCGATCCGCCGCTGTCTGGACACTTTTCAGTCCCCATCCATGAAAGGATTTGTCCTTTTTAGATGTCAGCAGCTTTCCGTTTTCCTGTATTGGCGTGTTGCCATATCCATTTTCTACTTTGATAATGAGCATGGCGTTAATCCGCCGGATCGTCAGATTGAGGAAACGTAAGCTCTCCGGGGCTGCTTTGGCTGCCTCCAAAGCGTTGTCCAGCAGATTTCCTAAAATGGTTGTTAAGTCAACGCTGCGGATATTGGTATTATGGGGATATTCGATATTGACCTTTGTTTTGATCTGCTCTTGCTCGGCCAATGCCATTTTACTGCTGATTAAATAATCAAGGGCTTTGTCACCCGTCCAAACGGTTTGCGAAATTTGCCGGACAGGGGTTCGCAAGTCCTCGCAATATCGTACCGCCTCCTTGGTATCACCTTGTATAAGGCACTGGTAAATGGCCTCAATATGATTATGCAGATCGTGATACAACTTGGCATTGTCCGCATAAGTACGGCGCAACGCCTGATAATCGCGCTCTACAATTTCCGCCTGCTCCTGTTTCAGTTTTGCAATTTCCGCCTCCATTTCACGCTGCTGGTTGACACGATAGAACAAGATTGCAAACAGCAATATGACAGATAGAATAATCCATGTGCCTACCTGATCTTCGTTCAGTGGCAGGATGGTTTGCTCCGACAATGTTACAGCACCAAACATTCCCAGAATGACAAGAACAGACAAAGCCCGAAGCGTCCCTGCGTTTGGATGTTCTTGCTTTACCAGAGTGATAGCGCCAATGAACATCAAAAGACGTACCAGCCAGATACCGGCAAGGTATTCCATAGCATTGGGATTGATAAAATTTTCCGAACGGAACATAATGCCTAATCCCGCTTGCAGCAGGAAATCCCATAGCCCTACACCGACTTCATAAAAGAAAATCAGGAACAGACAAAGGTTTAACTTGTCCCGCAGGCAATACCATGTAACCGCAGTTATCACCAGCAATTCGACAGTCAAAACACCAATCGTCGGCAGTCCTGCCATTTGCAGGGCTGTTACCAGAACACCGCCAGCCGCAGACAAAAGCAGTAACATTTTTTTCGGCAGGAAGTTCATCACCTTTGCGACAAGAAAAAGTCCCAAAAACAGGCGCACTTCATTGGTGAAAAAGTAAGAAATCGCCAAAATATACTCCATCATATATGCGCCCCCCAAAACTGATTGATTTTCTGCTTTACCTCCTGCAAGTGGGAACGACTGATGGGTAACTGCTCGCCATTCTTTAGTACAACCATCCCGTCGCTGATTTTCATAATCTGAATGATGTTGACAATACAGCCTCGGTCAATAAAGATAAACTCCGGCGTATTCAGCTCGTCAAAAACCTGCTGCAAGCTCTTTCGTACCTTTGCAATCCCGACGCTGGACGTAATACTGGCGTTTTTTCCGTCCCGCTGAATATAGAAAATATCTTTATATGGTATCTTTTCCATGCGGCTTGCCGTTTGGATTGTGTACTCCTGACCGGCCTCCAATTCAATCAGCTTGGCGGCATCGGTCACGGCGGCAGCCAGCTTCACTTCCAGATTATTTTTCGGTACATAACGGAAGATGGACAGTTCAAAGGCATCAATCGCATATTCTGTGTGCGAGGTCACAAAGATAATTCTAACATTCGGAAGAAAGCCTTTAAGCCGCTGCGGGATTTCCATTCCGCTGATCCCCGGCATTTCAATATCCAGCAAAATCAAGTCATAGAAAAATCCATCATCGGTTATGTCATAAAGCAGGTTGCGACTTTGGGTATAGGTCATTATTTCATAGCCGATACCTTGCGATTGCAAACAGGATTTAACAATCCTTTCGTGCAGGGTGACGGCTTTTTCTTCATCGTCACATATTGCAATTTTTATCACAACGGCCACCCCGCTTCTTTCTCATATCATCGATTCTCCTTCCTTATATGTTCTATTGTATCTGCAATAGGAGACAGCGAGCGATGGTCAACAAAGTCTGCCTTGAATAACCTTCCCGGTTTTTCTCAAATTTTAACCATTCGTCCTTTCCTAAAATGACCATAAAGCCAATACAGTTTTCACTTGTTCCATACATCATACAAAGATTTCCCAACTAAGTCGGTCATTTCTTTCTCGTCAGGTATCCGATCAAGCATACAAATCCTCCTATATCATTCCAGATATTATTCACTCAGAAGCATCAACGCCCTTTTATACAATGGATCTAATTCACATCCGCAATTTCCACATTGCTCATCCGCCTGCTTGATCGCTGATATCAAAACATCCCTGTCCATTTGTTTCCCATACAGCCATTGACGGGCCGGAACAGCGATCAGATCCCAACCGGACTCAGCAAATTTCTTCATAATGCTCTTTAATTCTTCCATGACTTTTCTCCTTTACGGAAATCTATTTTCTTATTCCAGATCAAAAAGAACGCGCTCATAGTCTTTCACATAATACTTAATATTTTTTCGTCCTTTTTGGATGATCGTGTGACCTTCAGCTTCCAGCTTTTCTTTTTGGGCTTCTATACCGCCGGGATATTTCGCGTTTAATTCTCCGTTTGCCTTTAATGTTCGCCAATACGGGGTTTCATCTTCCATGCGCTGAACGCTCGCCCATGCCGCAATCGATACAAAAATCCCGGCAGTGATGGGCTCAGTAAAATCTGCGCCATTCAATTTAGCAAAATACTCCCGGATTTTCCCCACAGTGATCACTTGTCCATAGGGAATCCGCTTCATTACTTTGTCATAGTCAATCGGCGGGGCAAAATACATTCTGTCACCACCATATTTCTCAATACTTTTGGAATCTGTGATTGTCTGAAATTTGGGCATATCTTTACAATCATTCAGCATAGCATTAAAATCTTTTTTATCCTCATTGGCCATAATCTGTCACCTCCACCCTTAATTATAGAGGATTGCCACAGCAATGCAATGAGACGGTTTTATTTATTTTAGCATATCTTTATCGACCATTCTACTTAATATTGCCGTAAACCTTACGCCAGCTTCCGTATTTTCCATGCAGCAATCAATCCCATGATGTTCCAAAATCATTTTCGTAATATACAGCCCCAGACCGCTGCCGCCGCTGTTCCGGTTCCGGGACTTATCCGGCCGGTAGAAGGGTTCAAAGATCTGCTTCAGATCCTCCTCCGGCAGATGAACGCCGCTGTTCTCTACAGAAAATTGCCTGTTTTTTAATGAAACGACTACCCTTGCACCTGCCGGGGAATAGATCACCGCATTGCTCAATACATTATCCATCGCCATCTCCAACAGCCGCCCATCCCCACGGTAATGCACTTCCGGCTGGATGTCCATAGTAAGATCCATTCCCTTATCTTCAATCCTTCCCATGATCTTCCGGCATGCCCGCTCTGCCATCGGACTCAGATCCAGATCTGAGCAGGAAAGCTGAAAATCACTGCCGCCCATCCGGGCCGCCATAAGGATCTCCTTCACGATTTTCCCCATATCATCGGTGATTTTCAGGCAATGGCGCAGATAAGCATCCCGGTCCTTATACTCTCCTACCTGATAGAGCAGCCCCTCCAGTTCCCCTTTGAGGATGGCAATCGGCGTTTTTAATTCGTGGGAAACGGCTGTAAAAAAATCAATCCTCTGTTTTTCCTGTTCCCGCTCCCGTTCAATATCCTGCTGCAGCTGTTCATTGGCGGCCTGCAGACGCTCCATTGTGCTGCTTAACCGCTGGGCCATTTCATTCAGGCTGGCGGCCAGTACACCAATCTCGTCTTTTCGGTTGACTTCACACTTCCATGTCATGTCCAGGGTAGTCATCCGCTTTGCCACGTTGCTGATATTGACCAGCGGCCTGGAGTAGTACCGGGAGCAAACCACCGCCCCAATGACGGAGATCAACACAATCACAACGGCGATAAAGGGGATCAGCTTCAGGAGAAGATCATAGGACTGAGACACCGCGACCAGTGACGCATTGGAAAAAAGCTGATAGGTCTGCCCGCCCTGCCGGAAGGATGCCGAGCAGCTCATGGACGGCGCCGAAAGATCCAGATTTTCCATATTGGCATAATTCACGGAAAACACACTGTTCCCATGCTCATCGACAATATCCACCGAAGCATTATTGCTCATAGAAAATTCCATGAGGCTTTGTGAGCTGGCTTCCCATCCGTTTCTTTCCAGTTCTTCCACCAGATCATAGAAATCGGAAGTCACCTGTCCCTCCAGTTGGGAATGATAATTTCTTGGGAGGAAGACCATGACCATCCCATAGATGATCACACAGCAGACCACCAGCAGCGCCAGCATACTGATAAAGGTTTTGGCCTGAATACTTTCACTGATTTTCTTTCTCAATTTTATATCCCACCCCTCTGATCGTTTCGATATAATCCACGCCCAGCTTCTTCCGGATGTTCTTGATATGGGTATTGGCGATCTTCTCATCGCCCACATAATCATAGCCCCAGATGCTGTTTAAAAGTTGTTCCCGGGTCACCACCCGGTCAGCATTTTCAAGAAGAAACTTTAAGATCTCAAATTCTCTGGTGGTCAGTGCTACATTCTTTCCGCCCACAGATACGGAAAAGCTGTCCGCATCCAAAGTCATCTCTTTATATCGGATCACATGCCTGTCCGGTACAAAACTCTGATCTGTCCGGCGCAGGACCGCTTCGATATGCTTTACCACCACCGGCATGGAAAAAGGCTTTGTAATATAGTCATCCGCCATGGCGTCAAACCCCTTCATCTGGCTGGCATCGTCATCCAGCGCCGTCAGCATGATAATGGGTACACGGCTCTCCTTGCGGATCATCTCGCAGACGGTAAATCCGCTGATCTTTGGGAGCATCAGGTCCAGAAGTACCAGATCCGGCTGCTGCTCACGAAATAGATCGATGCCCTCCAAGCCATCCTCCGCTAAAATAACGTTATATCCTTCATTTTCCAAAAATGCCTTGATCACTCTTTGAATAGCTCCTTCATCCTCTATAACTAAAATCAGTTTTGACATTTCTTGCACCTCCAACAGTAGTGTATCACAGGAATGTGGAGTTCAGGTGGAGTTGGAATACTTTTTTCAGCCAGTCACAAACTTTCCTGTTCTCGAAAAAAGATTCCCGGACATTTCCAATCATCCGAAAGTGCAGAAAGAGCAGGAACCGCATTGGATTCCTGCCCAATCATATCACTCACCTATTTGGACTGTTCCCATTCTGTATACCCTCACACTTCCTGTCCTTCATCGGATTTCCCCATGTATCGAATATAGTCCTCCCACGTCTCAATCTCCGGATGCTGATCATACCATTCCCGTATATGGTGTGCCGATTTGTATACCCGCTCGATCTGTTCCGGCGTCAGCTGAAGCATCTCCTGATAGAGCCTGTGCATCAGCAGCCCGTTCTCATCACGGGGCGCGTAAACACAAATGTCCGCCGATAAACGAAGCGTTACGACACATTTTAAAAATATTTCCGTGCCATGCTTGCTGGTTCCATCTTCTAATCGCCTTACTGTTCGTATATCCACATCTAAGGCATCAGCAAGCTGAAGCTGCGTCCATCCTTTTGCTTCCCGGGCTTCCTTGATAATCCTGCCTGTAAATTCAAAATCATTCATGTATATTTCCTCCGTTTCGACTCATTTTAGCATGTTTTAACGGAAATTCAAAACAAAGTACTTCATACGATACGCAATATTTTGCAGGTCATCACCATTGGACCGAAATGTTGATAAAATCAGCAAAGTGGACGGCTCACTCCTGTCAGAACAAACTTTCGGCGGGGCTTTTATGTATTTACCTTTTCGATTTATCTATTTAACAGACATTTACTAAAATGTCAGGTGTTAAATTTCCAAAAGCAATCACCATAATAAATCCCAGTTTATAGTGACTGTCCTATGGTCATTCTCGCTTATCCGCTTATCTCATACATCTCGCCTTGTATTGTTCAAGAGTGAGAATTATAATATAGCAAAAGGAAAAGTGTAATATAGAATATATGACACTGAAAAAAGAAATCAATATCTGAGGGATTTCCCCTCAGATGATAAACTGCTACTGTTCTGCGGGGCGTATTCCCGGCGCAGAAAAATGGGAAACGTTTTTGCTAATTCCCAAAAGTACGAAAAGTCATTGGATGTCCTGATAAAATTTGCTCGTCAGAAGGGAGAAAAGCATTGTGATTGAGGTTTATTACGCGGAAGATGATGAAATCATTACCAAATCTGTAAAAGAATATTTGGAACAGCAAAACTGCAAGGTAACCGTCTTCGGCGCGATTGTAGATATTAAGAAAGCACTGATTAACCACTTGCCTTCCGTTATTTTATTGGATTGGAATATGCCGGACGGTCAAGGAAACGAATTGTGCCGCTGGATTCGAGATAGATGGAACGATTTGCCCGTCATCTATTTGACGGTTCGCGGAGACTCCTGTGATATTGTTAGCGGTTTTCAGAATGGCGCAGACGATTATGTGGTAAAGCCTTTCGACCTCGCCGTTCTGCACTCGCGTATTCTGGCGCTGCTTCGCAGAGCAAAGGGTACAAAAGCAGTTAAATTATCTTGTGATGACCTGATATTGGATAAAGAAAAAGCTGCTGTCTACTATCAACAGAAAGAAGTTGCTGTAAGCCAGTCAGAATATCAGCTTCTTCTGCTGCTTTTGGAAAACAAGGGAAAAACTGTCACCAGAAGACAACTTTTGGAACAGATTTGGGATAACAGTGGGAACTATGTCAATGACAACACGCTGACGGTTACCATGAAACGGTTAAGAGAAAAGCTGAATCATCCGCTCTGTTTGAAAACAATCAGAAGTTTTGGTTACCGCATGGAGGATACAAAATGAATGAAAGAAGAAAACAGGGAATCCTACTGCTTTTTCCAGTCGTGGTTCTCTTGCTGGGTATAATATTCACAACCACGTTGTTTTATCATACCTACCGCCAGATAGCTTATCAACATATTTCCACATTCTGCGAAATTCTTCTGGAAAATTCCCCTGAAGTCGAGCCACAGCTATTGTCTAGCTTGAAAGAGTATCACTCGTTGAGCGAACAAGAGGTAGCAGAAAATAACTATTTAGGAATGTATGGCTATCGTGCAGGAGAATTTTGCAAAGAGCTTCCAACACATACTTTTATTCTTCCTGTTATGCTATTTCTTACGGTTTCTGGAGCATTTGTCTTAACAGCATGGCTGTTTCGCAGGCGTAGTCAAAAACGCATTGTCGATTTAACCGAGTATTTAGAGCGGGTCAACATAGGGGCTGGGGGAACCCTGATACAGACGCAGGAAGACGATTTTTCCAGGTTACAGGACGAGATATACAAAACCGTTACAACTCTCTATCAAACCAGAGAAGCAGCCGTTTCTGCCAAGAAAAACTTTGCCGAAAACCTTGCCAATATCGCACACCAGCTAAAAACACCGATTACCGCAGCATTCCTGTCTTTACAGCTTATGAAGAAAGAAACGGCCAATGAATATGCGAATCAGATTGAAAAGCAGTTGGATAGGCTGAACCGTCTGGAAGAATCCCTGCTCATGCTTTCCAAGATTGACGCAGGAACGCTGCTGTTAAAGCACGAAAGAGTTGATCTTTATACAGCACTTAATCTGGCAGCGGAAAATCTGAATGATTTATTACAAGATAGCCATATTTCTATCGAGATACCAGAAAACGGCTGTATTGAATTTTTCGGTGACCTGGAATGGACAATGGAAGCCTTCATCAATTTAATGAAAAACTGTATGGAGCATTCACAGCCTGGCGGGATTGTCCATTGTGATTATTCAGGCAATCCTCTTTATGCAGAAATTCGGATATGGGATGATGGAACAGGTTTTGATACGGAGGACTTACCACATCTTTTTGATCGCTTTTATCGTGGCAGGCGTGCAGTAGGAAATGGTATCGGAATCGGTCTGGCGCTTGCCCGTTCTATCTTTGAGTTACAGAACGGGACGATTACTGCTTATAATCGGCGAAACGGCGGTGCGTGCTTTGAAATAAGGCTGTACAGTCACTGAAATGTCACTTTACTTTGCTATACTGTACGCAAGATAAACCGCAGTACAGAAAGGAGAAAGCGACGTGGAAATACTAAAATGTGAAAATTTACGAAAGGTATATGGCTCTGGAAATAATCAGGTCGTGGCTCTGGATCATATTGACCTCTCCGTTCAAAAAGGAGAATTTGTGGCAATCGTTGGTGCGTCTGGCTCCGGGAAATCTACCTTGCTGCATATTTTAGGCAGTGTGGATAAGCCCACAGAGGGAAAAGTAGTGATAGAAGGAACGGATATATCTAAGATGAACCGAACGCAGGCGGCGATTTTCAGGCGCAGAAAAGTGGGGCTGGTCTATCAGTTTTATAATTTGATTCCAACGCTTACCGTCCGAAAGAATATCCTTATGCCGCTCATGTTAGATAAACGGAAACCCAACCAGGAATATTTTGACCAGATTGTCCGTTCACTAGGCATTGAAGATAAGCTCGATTCTCTTCCCAACCAATTATCGGGCGGGCAACAACAGCGTGCGGCCATCGCTCGGTCTTTGATCTATCGTCCGGCCATTTTACTTGCTGATGAGCCAACAGGAAATCTTGATCGAAAAAACGGAGAAGAAATAATTGACCTATTGAAATTGTCAAACCGCAACCTGGACCAGACCATTCTGCTGATCACCCATGACGAAAAGATTGCTTTAGAAGCAGATCGTATTATAACCATAGAGGATGGGAAAATCGTCAGTGATCAGAAACGGAGGTAAGGGTATGTGGAAAGACTATTCAATCGGATTTATAAAAAGGAATCGCGCTTCCAGCTTATCCGTCCTCGTTGCCGCGTTCATATCGGCCTTGTTTCTGTCTTTGCTGTGTGGCCTGTTCTACAATTTTTGGAATTACGAGATAGAATCGATTGTCCTGGAAGAAGGAAACTGGCAAGCCCGTATTACAGGAACATTTGAAGAAGATGCGGTGTCTGACATTGAATACTTTGCCAATGTGGAGACCGCTGCTGTCAATGAAGAATTATCAAACGGGCAAACCCTTGTAATTGATATTTGCTTTTACAACATGAGGTCAGTATATCAGGATATGCCCCTGATTGCTCAGCAACTGGGAGTACCCGACAGTTCCGTGTCGTATCATGAATCCTTGCTGTCAACGTATTTTATCTATGACCCGCAGGATACCACCCCGCCTCTATTGATAGCCTTTTATTTGGCTGTGCTTCTGATTGTATCGGTGTCTTTGATTTTGATTATTCATAACTCCTTTGCTGTATCCATGAATGCCCGTATTCATCAGTTTGGTATTTTTTCCAGCATAGGGGCAACACCGGGACAAATTCGTACCTGCCTTTTGCAAGAGGCGGCTGCTCTCTGTGCCATCCCAATTTTGCTCGGAAGTTTTATCGGGATTGCCTTGACTTTCGGAACCATACAGATTGTAAATGTTCTTGCGGATGGCATTGTAGGCAGGCATAATGCAGTATTTACTTACCATCCTCTCGTATTTGCCGCCACAATTCTGGTATCTGTTCTGACCGTGTTGATTTCTGCATGGCTGCCAGCCAGAAGACTAAGCAAGCTAACCCCGCTGGAAGCCATTAAAAATGCAGGCGAGTTACAGCTAAAACGGAGGAAAAAATCTCGTATCCTTGCACGATTGTTTGGAGTAGAAGGTGAATTGGCCGGCAATGCGCTGAAAGCGCAGAAGAAATCCTTAAGAACCTCTACACTGTCCTTAACGCTCTCCTTCCTGGGTTTTACGTTCATGTTGTGCTTTTTTACTCTTTCAGGAATCAGCACAAACCATACTTATTTTGAACGCTACCAGGACGCCTGGGATGTCATGGCAACCATAAAGGACACCCCGATAGAGGATTTGACTCACGAAGATGAAATCCATACGCTGAATAATACAGACAGTGTAATCTATCAAAAGGCGGAGGCTTATAGTTCTGTTCCCATAGCGGCTATCAGCGAGGAAGTGGAGAGCCTGGGAGGATTAGAAGCGTTGGCTGGAACCTCTGTCAGCGTTGCCGGTGATACCTATACGATCCAGGCCCCTATTGTCATTATGGATGACAGCAGCTTCGCTGCATACTGCGAGCAGATCGGCGTTTCTCCGACAGGAACAGGAAGTGTGATTCTGAACCGTATTTGGGACAGCGTAAACAGCCATTTCAGGTACAAAGAATATGTTCCGTTTTTAACTGAGGGACAGGACACTATCCTCTTGCAGAATCGTGATGACGCGGCAGCCAATGTTACAATCCCTGTTTTAGGCTATACACAGGAACCGCCGGTTTTAAGAGAAGAATACGATAACTATGCTTTGGTTCAGTTCCTTTCGGCTTCATCGTGGGAACAGATCGAAGAAGTGATTGGAAATACAGAACAAGACACATGTATCCGCGTACTAGCCACGAAAGAGCGAACCTTAACGGAATTGAATAAGATAGAAACCGAACTGACAAATATTCTAGGACGTGAATTTACGCTTGAGGTGGAAAACCGTGTTCAGGAAAAAATAGACAATGACGCCATGTTAAATGGCTATCAGCTGATTATCGGGGCGTTGTGTGCATTGCTTGCTATGATTGGAATCGCCAATGTCTTTTCCAACACGTTGGGTTTTATCCGACAACGGAAAAGAGAGTTTGCGAGGTATATGTCTATCGGTATGACACCGGAAGGTATGCGTAAAATGTTTCGGATTGAGGCTCTTGTTATTGCAGGACGTCCCGTCCTGATTACATTGCCGGTCACTGTATTGTTTGTATGGTTTATGATAACGGCAAGCTACCTGAATCCAATAGAGTTTTTGTCAGTGGCTCCGATTGTTCCTATCGTAATTTTTATCGCAGCAATTTTTGGATTTGTTGCACTGGCATATTATGTAGGGGGCAAAAAAATCCTGAAATGCAACCTAGCAGAAGCACTACAAAATGATTATATGGGATAAACATCTATAAAGATTAAATGAGGGGCTGTCTATTTTTGACAGCTCCTCACTCTGTCTGTGACAAATCTGAAATCGTAATGCTCTCCAGCTGCCTTTGTATCCCTTTTTCCAGTTGTCTATATGTACATTCCAGTATGTGAAAATCCTCCTTCGATCGTCTTTTATCCGGCAGAACAGACACATTTTCTTTACGATTCACAGCCATAATGACATCCATCAGACTTATTTTAGCCGGCGGCCGTGACAACTGATAACCGCCGGCTGGGCCATACCCCACATAGACGAATCCTGCATCCCGCAGTCTGGCTCCGATCTGAAGCAGATAACGGGGCGATACGCCAATAGTTCTGGCCAGTTTGGAGGAGGAAACGGCTCCGGAAGCCCTGGACAGGCAGATCAGCATCCGGATCGCATAGTCTGTTGAAGCGTTGAGCCACATACTGATTTCCTCCCTATCTCAAATAAAGCTACATTTCCGAAGATATCAGATTTCCTTCTTTCGTTCCCTTCCATCCCTTTTTCAAATATACGGTTCCTGTCAAAGCGGCTGCGATACTGGCAACAACATGACTGACTAAAACCGCGAACCAGATTCCATTAAGGCCCAAATTCAAATGGGACAACAAATAGGCAAGGGGCATCCTTACGATAATGTAGTAAAAAATCATCAAAAACATACTTTTAGAGGGTTTTCCCAAACCATTAAGTGACCCCAGATAACAGTTTGTGACCGTATTCAAAATATACCCAATGCCGACAATCAGAAAATAGGTACCTACAATCTCTGCCACTTCATCGCTTCTCACAAACAGCCCTGAAAGCTGTCTGGAAAAACCGACAACCAACACAGAAAGAATCACCAGCAGGCCGCAGCCATATTTCAGACCGCATTTCAGATAATCTCTTGCCCGGTCATACCGGTTTCCGCCGACACACTGGCCAATAATCGTTGTCAGGACCATATTCAGAGCCATGGCCGGATAAAAAACAATGATCTCCAGTTTCCCTGTTACCCCATAAGCCGCAATGGCTGTGATGCTGTATGTACTGACAAGGGCTGTAAGAAACGTGGTGCTGATTGCCGGTATGCTTTGCTGGACCACAGAAGGAACGGCTTTCTGAATCAGCAGCCATATATCCCCTTTATCAAAGCTGGAAAGTTTAAATGCAAACAGTTTCTTCTTTTTAATGTAGACCAGCATAAATACAAGGCAGATGCCCTCTGACAATACCGTGGCTATCGCTGCGCCGTTGAATCCGATAAAATGAATGAAAATAGGGTCAAGAATCGCGTTTAATAGGGTTGTCGTCAGCATGGCAATGGCCTGAAACATAGCGTTTCCAAAACTGCGCAGCACCGCGGCGAAATAACAGTATAAATAAATTGCCAGATAACCTAACACATAGATGGATAAATAGCTGTATGCCATATCATAAGTTTCCGCCGGTGTATTTAAAACATTTAAGATCGTCGGAAGCAAGATCTCCAAAATGACAGTCACTCCAACAGAAAAGACAACAGCCACGCAAAAAGAAGTGGCGATCAGGCTTTCCGTTCGTTTTTCATTTTTTGAACCAATGGCCTGGGAAAGCAAAATGGATACACCGTTTGTGGCTCCCATGGCAACGGAGGTCAAAATTAAAATGATCGGTGTGGAATTTGTTAAGGCAGCATACGCGGTTTCTCCCAGTAAGTTGCCGATCCAAAGACTGTCCACCAGATTATACATCATATTCAAAAACATGGCTGCAACCATTGGCAGCGCCATTGCCAGCAGACAATGCCTTGTATTGCCGCCGATAAAATCAATTTTCTTCATTATCGTTTTTCCTTTCTACTCTAACAGGCTTCACAGATTTAAAATGTAAATGCTATTATTGAATGAACATTATTCATTTATAGGCTATTAAAATTCCCCTACTGGGAGCAGGGGGTTTTAAAGATGGAGCGCGTAAATCAGAAATTTACGAATCCGGTTTGCTTTTTCCTTTTGGTCCATACCATCGTCCAGCAGGATACCAAGTTGCCCATAAATGCAGAACATTGCCGCCGTTTTCAGGTCCTCAAGCTGGATCTCTCCATTTTCCCGGGCTTTCTGCAGCATTTTTTCGATCACTGGCACAAGTTTTTCACAGGTTTTGAGAGAAAGCTGGTTATGGAACTTTTTGTTTTGCGGGCCATGGAAGACAGCGTAATATTTTGTATTTTGATCTTCTACATTCAACGGCATCTCCTCGATGAATTGTTTTAATGGCATATGGGTGTTTTCAGCCATTTCTGCAAACTGGGATACCAATATGTCCGCATATTGCTCAATCGCACTGTCAAACAATACTTCCTTTGATGGGAAATAACGGTAGCAAAGTCCCTGAGATACTCCGATGGATTTGGCAATATCTGTAATCGTGATTTTTTCATAGCCCTTCTCACCAAACAGTTTCAGGGCAGCATCAAAGATCTCCTGTCTGCGTTCTTCCGGCTCTTTCGTAATCCGCATACCTCGTTCCTCCTTTCTTCCATGATACCATACCGCTTCCATAAATTCAATGAGTGAATATCAGTCATTTTATTCCCATAGAAACACAAGCCGTATGACCTATCTGCTCCCATGAAATATCATGGAAACATTGGGACAGCAGGGAAACCATTTCTTCTTTTGAATAAATTTTTACGTCGCCTTCTTTGCTATGGCGCATATAAAAATTCATAATCGCACGTCCAACCAAGGGCTGCCAGCAATCTCCTATCAAAAATGTACCGCCCGGTTTTAAAACTCTTTGGACTTCTCGAATGACATTCTCCGGAGCCGGATAATGATGGAAGGAATCGTTGCAGTACACAACATCAAAGAAATTGTCCGCAAACGGAAGATGCTCACTGTCTCCAAGGACCAGCCGAACCTTGCCCGATAATTTGCTCTCAGCAACCGAAAGCATTTTTTCCGATAGATCAATGCCATACAGCTCTCTCTGATCATCGACCTGCAGCAGCATTTTCATCATCTCTCCCGTCCCGCATCCCAAGTCTAAGGCTCTCTGAAACGGAATATGGGCCAACTTACTCAATAGAACAGGATAAAGTGTTCTGGCATGCTGCCCATGGATATCCTCATCATAAGTATCCGCCTGCTGATTGAATGTGGATTTCGATCTTTCTTTTATATCAGCCATCAGCTATGACCTCCTTTCACTTCACAAGTATAGCAGGTTTTTCCGAAATGTCAATGAATATTATTCATTCATTTTATGAAATAATGCTCTCATACAAACAACGTCTGGAAAAATAAGTCATCTTACCTTTCCAGACGTTGTTTTCTTCTCCCTATTCTTCCGGCAGCAGTTCACAAATCGTTACTGACTGCAGCTGCCTTGTGATCCCAATTTCTAATTCTTCATAAACATGTCTTAAAAGCCGGAACTCCTGCTTTTCTTTTATACATGATCGACATTCTGACAGATCCTGTCTCCCTTCCATAGCAGTAATCACATCCAGCAGACTTATCTCTCCTGGCAATCGAGACAGCCTATATCCGCCTGCAGCGCCAAAACTCACACTGACAAAACCGGCATCCCGCAGTCTGGCCCCAATCTGAAGCAGATAACGCGGAGAGACACCAATCGTTCTGGCCAGTTTAGAGGAGGAAACGGCTCCGGAAGCCTTAGCCAGGCAGATCAGCATCCGGATCGCATAGTCCGTAGACCTGTTCAGCTGCATCATCCATCCCCTCCTCTGCTTTCTCACAATTCACTGTCTGTACTTTCTTCCTTATACTTTTCCTTCAGACGGGAAAAAGTTTCATCGCTGACCACATGTTCAATACGGCAGGCATCTTTTTCCGCGATTTTCAGATCGACACCGGCCTCCATAAGCCATGCGGTAAAAAAACGATGCCGCTCGTAAATTTTTTCTGCGATCTTGCGCCCCTGTTCTGTCAGATGGAGAAAGTGATCTTCGTCCATAATAAGGAAGCCGCCCTCCTGCAGGACTGCTACAGCATGACATACGCTGGGCTTGGATACTCCAAGATGCCGGGCCACGTCCACGGAGCGCACCATACCCATTTTTTTATGAAGAACCAGAATAGCCTCCAAATAGTCTTCCCCGGACGCATAAAGTTTCATCGTTACCTCCAATCAGGCAGAAATTTTTTGTTCGGCGTTCCACATGGCCGCATACTTTCCGCCTTTAGCCAGCAATTCATCGTGAGTACCGGCTTCAGCAATCTTTCCGTCAGATACCACAAGGATTTGATCTGCATTTTTGACGATGGAAAGGGTATGAGCAATCATTACCACAGTCTTTTTCTCTTTCAGCAGATTGGCGATGGCCTGCTTTACTGCCAGCTCGTTCTCGATGTCAAGGGACGCTGTTGCTTCATCCAAAAGCAGGATCGGGCTGTTTTTCAGGATAGCGCGGGCGATGGAAATTCGCTGACGCTCACCGCCAGAGAGAAGGTTTCCGTTCTCGCCAGTTGGCGTATCGTATCCCTTTTCCATCTTGCGAATGAAGCCGTCACAATTAGCCTCCCGGCAGGCGGCTTCGATTTCCTCGTTCGTGGCATTGGGGCATGCGTGTCGGATATTGTCCCGGATAGTATCATCAAAGAGAAATACATCCTGGTCTACCATAGAGATTTGTTCCAGTACACGCTCTGCGGCCACATGGTTGATCGGTTTGCCGCCGATTGAAATGGTTCCTCCATTTGCCTCGTAGTATTTTGCAATCAGGTTCAGAATGGTGGACTTGCCGGAACCGGAGTCCCCGACAATGGCCGTGAGCTTTTGGTCTGGCACCGTAAAGGTGACATGTTTCAGCACCGGCTCTCCGGGTACATACGAGAAGTCCACACTGTCGAAGGTGATTTCATGGGTGGCCGTTTGAAGCGGCTCCATACTGCCAGTTTCCTCTGGTTCGTTCATCACACCCAGGATTTTGTTTTTGGAAATCATCAGGTTCTTATAACTTGTCAGGTCTACAAAAATAGAGTTTGCCAGCTTTGCACAGAACAAAGGCAGCATACAGATCAGAAGATAAGATACTGTATCCAGTGTTCCGGCAGCCCAGGGCGCATAAGCTGTCCAGATAACAAGCGGGCAGGACAGCCAGCTTAAAATGCCAAATCCAGCGCCGATAGGAAGGACTTTCGCTTCATACACAAAGCTGATCCGGCAGAACTCCCGCATGGCGTTGATAACGGTTTTATTCTTCAAACCACCTACGCCATAGGCCCGGAAAGTTTGAATACCAGACACATACTCCACAATGCTGCTGACATTCTCCGCACAAATATCATTCTTTTCTTTACCATATTTCCGAACCATACGGAAGGAAAGCCACAGTCCAGGGATCAAAAGCAGGTCGGCAATCAGCAGGATCATTCCGGCAGGCACATAAATGGTCATCACAAAAATAATCAGCATGAGCGAAAGTGCAAAACTCTTTGCCAGATCACCGATCTTATGGGTCAGGATTTTTTCATAGTTGTTTACATCGCTTGTGATGGTATTGATATAATCGCCGGTCTGTCCCTGGGTAAACCGGGATAGCGGGATACGCTTCAAATGGTCGCCCATAAAAAGCCGGATGTTTTTGCTGACCTCTGCGCCGCCAATCTGCGCTTTGGTATAACCATAGCTGTAAATCAGAATACGAAGCAGGAAAATGACCGCAATTACACCAGTCAATATCAATGCCCGGTTCATGTCAAACTGCCCTGACCACAGAAATTGCATGACAGAGTAAAGAAGCATGAACAAGCTGCCGGAGAGAAGCCCTTCCAGAACAGTCCCGCCAACGCCAATATAAAAATTACGGTTCTTTTTCAATACATCATGCTCACTCATGCTGCTCGCCTCCCTCCAACTGATAAGTAATATTCCGGGCTGTTTCGTAGTCCTCCCACGCCTTCCGATAGTAAGCATTGTTCTTTCGGACTTCCTCATGGGTTCCGACACAGGTAATTGTGTGATTTTCAACCACTGCTACACGCTCGCACATCTTCAACGCGCTCAAACGATGGGCTACCACAATAACGGTCTTTCCCTTGCAGAGATTTTGAATGGCTTTGTCAATCTCCATCTGGTTTTCCGGGTCAGAGGCGCTTGTGGCTTCGTCTAAAATTAAAATGGGGGCGTTCTTCAGAATAGCGCGGGCAATGGCAATCCGCTGTTTCTCACCGCCGGAGAAGCGAGATCCGAAGCTGCCCACCTTCGTGTCATATCCATCCGGCAAAGACATGATGAAATCATCAATCTGCGCCTCTTTTGCGGCGGCCCGCACTTCTTCCAGAGTGGCGTTACTGCCCATGCGGATATTTTCTAAAACGCTGTCACGGGTCAGGAAGGTCTTTTGGAACACAATAGCGACATTTTTTAGGATAGTATCATAATTGAGTTCCTTTACATTTTTCCCGCCAATCAGCACTTCGCCCTCTTGCACATCATAGAACCGGGAGATTAGCTCAATCACGGTACTTTTACCGGCACCAGACTGTCCCACAAGGGCCATGCGTTCACCATCTTTAATTTTGAGATTGACGCCTTGCAGTACATCGGTCTTGCCATCACGGCCCAGGCCGCCTTCTCTGTCTCCTTCGGAGCCATTCACCTTGTAGGAAAACCGAACATTCCGAAGTTCAATATCGTGATTTTTAGGAAATCCTGTTCCACCCTCATAAATCGGAATATCCAGTATCTCTTTGGTCTTAGTAACAGCGTTCAGCACATTGGCAAAATTAGTCCCCAGTTCCTGCAGGGGGCGGATTTCCGTCAGATACATGGAACCCACATAGACGAACAGCAAAAATGCGCTGGCTGCCAGCGAGCCTTTCAGGAAAAACATTCCGCCGATTGGAACCATCAAAAGCATCCCACATTCGATGATAACAACAAAGGCTGCATAAGGTGGCCCCATGCGCCGGGAAGTTTCATTCCACATGGCGTTTTCTTCCTGGATAGCGTCTGAAAACTTTTGAAACGATTTGCTCCCCATGTTATAGGCTTTAATCAATTTCATGCCGCTGATGTACTCAATCATAACCGAGTTCAGTGTGGTAATGGAGCGATTGGCCCGTTCCATCAGGTCATCCGTATTGCGGAACATCATCCCCATTACAACAACAGCAAGGATCAGCGGAACCAGGGAAATCAATGCCAGAGGAATATTGACGGTCATCAGATAAAGAAAGATGACTACCGGCCCAACCAGATAGCACACAAGGTCAGGAAGGTTATGGGCCAAGAACAGCTCCAGCTTTTCAATATCTTCATTCAAAACCGTTTTTATATCCCCGGTGCGCCGTTCATTTAAGGCCCCCAAAGGCGCTCTGGCCATATGTTCCGCTACCATGCAGCGCACTTTGAAAAGAGCGCCATAGGCTCCTTTGTGGGCGGCCACACCAGAACAGCCAAACAGGGCAAATCTCAAAGTTACCGCTACTGCAATCATTGCCACGATCTGCACAACCAATTCCTGCGTACAGGTATGATTAAATGTGGCGTCCATCAGCCGGTAAATCCCAATGTAAGGGACGATAATACAAAGGCCGCTGACCGCCGATAGAATAATCGCCAGGAACAGCCAAATTTTCTGCTCACCGGCCCAGCGGAGCAGCAAAGCTACTCTGTTTTCTTTTTTCTGTTTCATAGATCACCGCTCCTTTCCATCTGAATAGCCCAGGTCACCTTCCCGGTCTCCTTCGGAGCCATTCACCTTGACAGAGAACAGCTCTCTCAATTTCGGAAGGGCATCCATCACAACAGGCACATCATCGGGCATTTCACCCTCGTCAAAATGCAGGACACGGGAGCAGGTTCTGCAGACAAACTCAAAATCATGGGTAACGATGAAAATAACCTTTCCCATGTCAGACAATCGCCGGATCAGCCCTGCCACCTGTGCCATACTGTCAAAATCCAGGCCGCTGGTCGGTTCATCAAATACCAGAAGATTTTTCCCGCAGATCATACTGACCGCCACAGCTACCCGCTGTTTTTGACCACCTGACAGGGTGTTCGGGTGGCGTTCCCGGTAAGCAACAAGATCCAACTCCTCCAGTGTTTCCGCCACTAATTTCTGATCGGGATTACGGATACCAAAGGAACATTCTGCCTCAACACTGTCAGCAAACAGTTCGTAGTTCACATCCTGCATGACCATATAAGACTGCTTCATCCTTGCCTTTCGATCCATCGGCTCGCCATCCCACAAGAATTGTCCATCGCAGTCCTTATGCAGTCCGCACAAGGCGCGGGAAAAGGTCGTTTTGCCTGCTCCGTTATGTCCGACTACACCGATGACTTCACCTTTTCCTGCGGATAGTCCAATGTCATGTAAAATTGTCCGCTTCTTATAGCGAAGTGTCACGTCCCGCAGTTCCAATACCGGAGTAGGCGTAATTGAATGGGACTTCGGTGGAAATACCGCTCCAAGATCAACTGCCCGCAACCCCATATATTCGCGTTCATTTTCCGGCAAACGACGAAATTCTTCCGGAGTATAAACCCCTTTGATTTTTCCTTTTTCCAGATAAACAATACGGTCGGCAAGTTCCATCAGGTAGTACAGCCGGTGTTCTGCAATTAAAATCGTTTTGCCCTGGCTTTTTATCAGCCGCAGGTGTTCCTTCAACTCCTGAATAGATGTCATATCCAAATTAGAAGACGGCTCATCCAGCAGATAAATTTTCGGGTTCATAGCGTAGACAGAAGCAAAAGCAATTTTCTGTTTTTCACCGCCGGACAGTTCAAAAATGTTCCTGCTTCGCAGCTTCTGGATATGCAGGTCCTCTGTTGTCTGTTCTACCCTCTCGGCCAATTCCCGGGGAGGGCGGGCTTCATTCTCAATACCGAAGGCGATCTCGCTGTCTGTGTCTACATTGAAAAATTGTGTCCGTGGATTTTGAAAAACCGAACCAACCTTTGCGGCGATCTGATACATGGGAAGATTACTGATTTCCTGACCGTCTACCAACACACGGCCATGAAGTTCCCCCTGATAAAACTGCGGGATCAATCCATTGACAAGGCGTGTAATCGTTGTTTTACCGCACCCGCTGCATCCACAGAACAGGACACATTCTCCATCTGCAATTTTCAGATTGATGTCATGCAGGCCATCATGCTCCTGCCCATCATAAGAAAAGGATACATTTTCAAGCTCAATCAACCGATGACACCTCCCCGCACACACAATTCAAAAATCAGAAAAGCAACGGCAACCGCCATAATCATCCAATCAGCAATTCCGCACTTTATCTGAACAAGGCAGGTGCGTGGATTAGGATTTTCTATTCCACGGGTAACAGAAGCGATGGAAAGTTCATCTGCCGCTTTCGAGGCCGTCATCATCAACGGCACATAGATACACTCTACCGTCATTCCCGGATGGGACAGAAAGCCCCCCAAAGAAGGGGAAACATCTCTCATCCGCATAGCGTCCTTGATATATCGCCAATCCTCCTGGATGGTCGGAATATAGCGCAGCATGACCGCCAACGGGATCACTAATTTCTTCGGCGCATGGACACGGTTCATCGCGGACAGAAACTCATTCACCTTTGTTGTTGACAGTACAATTCCGGCCAACATCCCACAGGCATAGACTTTATGAAACAGACCTAAAAAGGCGATGAACATCGTCCGCAGCGTTCCTGTCATTTCAGCCATGATCCAGACCGTCAGAACGCAGATGACAGCATAGAAGCACACTGCCTTGATGACATATTTCCATTTTCCGAAGAATGTTCCCAATATTGCAATCAGCACAACAAGCGCAAACTGGTATGCGAGAGAAGGGGCGAACATGGACGCCAAAACACAGATCAGGATAAGAAAGAGCTTGGCCCGTGGGTCAAGCCAAAGCCCTTTCTTCCGGCGCTCACCGCTCATGCCGTGATACCCGCCTTTTCAAACTGCTTTTTCAGCATTTTGCAGCCTACAAAGGCACTGATTGCCGATGTAATGATAGCGGCGGCAAACATGGCAATCAGGATACCGGTGTTGGCGGTTGCCTGCATGGTGTCAATGTAGCTCTGTTCGGTTCCGTTACCCAGCATGGTCTGCGCCCAGCCATTGGGGTCAGCAAAGAAAACGATGTACGATCCAGTGCCGCCCAAGGAGAACAGGATATATGCAAGACTGTTGAGCTTTTTGCTCTTATATTGTCCCGCCCCAGCAACAAAATCGGCGACCACCGCCATAATCAGATAGCCCAGCGCAAAGGCCCAGTGCATACCCGTAACGAACCAGATGATACAAATGACAACGCCCATGATAGAAAGGCTCCACCTCTTTTGAACCTTTGCAATCATCAGCAGGAAAACAGGCCCCGCAAGCAGTCCGCTCCCGGACGGCATAAAGAATGTAAGCACCGGGTTAGGTGCAAAAAAGATACCGCCTATCAGTACAAAAACAAATACCAATGCGGTAAAAATACCTGTTGTTACCAGATCTTTCACGGTAAGACCTTTGCTCAAAGAATTTGCTTGATTACTCATTTTTTCCTCCTACCTTTCGTTGTCTTGACTTGACAAATGGTTTGTGATATTCTTTGGTTAGATGCTGCTAACCGCTATCTAATACAGTACGCTTGTATCGAACAACATGCAATAGGTTCCGGCGATGTTCGTCCGTTCCTTTCAAAAGTTCGTCCAATCGTTGCAAAAAGGAGGCGGGCTATTTTCATGTCCGAAATTATCGACAAATTTTACACACCTCTGCTGACTGGTCATGGATTTATCCGCGATCCAGACAATCAGCAGTATGGTGATTTGGGGATATGCTGGAAACTTTCTCCCGAAGTTGGAGAAGGCACTTACTGGACTTATGGACAGAAAGACCTTTATGACATTAAGATACACAACTTTTCATTCCATGAGGATTTTATGCTGGAATTTTCTTTGCCGGAATGTTTGAGCATTACACGCTATGACTCGATTTCCGGTGAAGAACTATCTCCATACCGCAGATTGTCTGCTGGTTGTATCAAAACCTTTATTGGAGGCTACACACCCTATAAAGCATTGATCCACAAGAATATTCCAATCCGTTCCATTGGGATTGAAATCACGCCGGCTTATTATGAAGACTACCTGCAGAGATTATATCCAGAAGCACAGATCAATCCTGTGGAGGCATTTCAAAAAATTGACCAAACTTCATATTTTCCGGAAATGTCTCGTCTTCTTACAGAGATCAAAAACTATCGCGGAGAGGGCATCGCGGCAAAACTCTTTTATGAAGGCAAAGTAGCAGAAGCTGTTTCAATGGTTGTAGAATACCAGAAAAAACATCCTGAAAAGATTACTCAAAAGCTATCGCGACAGGACATAGAAAGTATTCAGACAGTTGCATCCTATTTAGGTGATCATTATGCTTCTGATATTTCACTTGAACGTCTGACTCAGATTGCCTGTATGGGAACAACAAAGCTGAAAAGCTGCTTTAAGAAATATTATGACTGTACGATCACAGAATACATCCAACAAAGGCGAATGAGTCAGGCGGAGTATTTGCTTGCATATACGGATCTATCTGTAGGACAGATTGCTCAAACAATAGGATATTCCACATCAAGCCGATTCGCTGAATTATTTAGAAAAAGTACAGGGTTATTACCTATGGAATATCGTAAGATGGCTCAGAAGGACAAAAATTTGCCTTAATTTGTACAATTTCCTATTTTCAAAATAGGGAAGAAAAAAATCATAAGAAAACCGGGACACATGGTTATCTAGTAGCTGCTGTGTCCCGGTTTAACATTAACTTTTGAAAAAGTACTTAGAAGCTCACAGTTATAGAGCCATGATAGCTATCCAGACACTGTCTGGTATTTTCAAATAGTGTAAAACGTTCTCATATAATATCCGAAAGCATTATTTTCTTTAATTCTCTCTCCAGCAAAATATTTAATCTCTGATATGCCATTTCCAAAGTAACCATCTCCTGTTCCAATTCATCTGAAGGCAACCCACAGATCTTTCCGGTTTGCACGACTCCCTCCATGCTCAAAATAACATCATACAGGCTGATCTCGTCTGGATTTTTAAATATTTTTAATCCACCTGACGGTCCATGGACGGCCAAAATAAATCCGGCTGCTCGCAACTTGCTACTAATTTGGAGCAAATACCTATGCGATATGCCAAGAGATGCCGCGAGTTTTGTAGAGGATAGCGTCTGTCCGTTTTTGGCCAGATATACCAGCATCTGTATGGCATAATCTGTAGATCTGTTCAGCTGCATCGACGTTCTCCTCCTCTGCTTTTCTTATGGCTCACCATTTTCATTCTCACTTTGGTATTTTTCTTTCAACCGGCAAAAAGTTTCATCGCTGACCACATGTTCAATACGGCAGGCATCTTTTTCTGCGATTTTCAGATCGACACCGGCCTCCATAAGCCATGCGGTAAAAAAACGATGCCGCTCGTAAATTTTTTCTGCGATCTTGCGCCCCTGTTCTGTCAGATGGAGAAAGTGATCTTCGTCCATAATAAGGAAGCCGCCCTCCTGCAGGACTGCTACAGCATGACATACGCTGGGCTTGGATACTCCAAGATGCCGGGCCACGTCCACGGAGCGCACCATACCCATTTTTTTATGAAGAACCAGAATAGCCTCCAAATAGTCCTCCCCGGACGCATAGAGTTTCATATAATCCCCCTTTACTGAGCCAGTTTCCAGCCGATAGCCTCCTGTCTGGCCGATACAAAGTCTGCATATAAGCCCTTCTGCTGGATCAGCTCTGCATGAGTGCCGCGCTGGACGATATGGGTATTGTTTAACACAAGAATCTGATCGGCATTCCGGACAGTTTTCAGCCGATGTGCAATCATAATAATCGTTTTGTCATGGGTCAGCGCCTCAATAGCCCGCTGCAGTTCATCCTCATTTTCTGGGTCAACGCTGCTTGTTGCCTCGTCCAAAATGATGATGGGCGCATTTTTCAGCATGGCGCGGGCGATGGAAATACGCTGTTTCTCACCGCCGGACAAAGTGCCGCCGCCCTCGCCAATCACAGTGTCATAACCCTCCGGCAGAGCGGAAATAAAGTCATGGCAGCAAGCCTTTTTCGCCGCCTCAACCACCTGCTCATGGGTGGCGTCCGGGCAGCCAAACTTGATATTGTTCTCAATCGTATCTGCAAAGAGGTACACGCTCTGAAACACCATCGAGATATTCTTCATCAGGCTGTCCAGTTTGAAATCCCGTACATCCGTACCGCCTATGGTAATCTTCCCGGCGTTCACATCCCAAAAGCGGGCAATCAGGTTGCACATCGTTGTCTTACCTGCCCCGGAAGGGCCTACAATGGCCGTAGTCGTTTTTTCGGGAATGGTAAAGCTGACCTGATCCAATATCTTGCGGTCTGCGTAGGAAAAATCCACCTTGTCAAACACGATCTCGCTGGACTTCGGCGTAATGTCAGTGCCTTTCTCGTCCATTACCGGCGTGTCATCAATGGAGTTTGCCGTATCCATCGAGGCCGCCAGCATTTGCAGCAGAGAGGCCATATTCCCGGCGTTTTCCAAATCGTTGAACACCATGAAAGAAGCGATTACCAAAATCAGGCCGTAGGCCAGCGGCAGAGAGCCATCCAGCCAGAACCAGACCGAGGCCAGCAACAGCAGGACGCTGAACACCCGGACAACCACTTGTTTGATAGCGTCATAGGGAACGCTGGCTTTTGTCAGTTTCAGGTTATCCCGGCAGCTTGCCTGAATAGCGTTTCCAATGGATTGTGTGCTGTCCCGTTCAAGGCCAAATGCTTTGACAATCCCCATGCCCTGAATGTACTCCAACACGGACTCCACAAGGGACTCCTGCGTGTGCTGGCGTACCGAGCTTAGGGCCGCAGACTTGCGGAGGGCCAGTTCCGCCGCCGCAAGATAAAGCAGGACACCGACAGCGGCCACAAGTCCAATCCGCCAGTCGAATATCAGCAGGACAATGACAAGAGCCACCGAGTTGAAAAATCCACCCAGTACAGACACCAGGACACGAGCCGCCGAGTTCTCTACATCGCCCAAAGTCGTTGTGACAATGGCGGTAATGTTCCCGATACTATTCTTGTTGAAGTAGCCCATCGGGATATAGCGCAGCCGATCTCCGATGTGGATACGCTTTTCCGCTACCATGCAATAGCCAGTTTCCGTTTGCTCCATCGTGGAAAAGTAGGTCGTGATGATACGCCCGATGAGGGATACCGCCATAATTCCCAACGAAATCCAGACAATGCTTCCGTCCCGGTTGTCAGATACCAGCGCACCGATCACTACAAAGAGGGCGGCAAACTGCATGGCTGAAAACAGCCCGGACAGAAATGCAAACAACAGGGATTTTTTCAAAAGCCCCTTTTTGCTGCCTGCAAAAGCAAAGATTTTTTTCAATGTTCCATACATCTGACAACACCCCCTTACATCTGGTCTTTCGCGCCGATATGCGCCTGCCACATATCCCGGTAGAGGGGGCAGGTTTCCAGCAGTTTCTCATGCGTGCCCTGTGCGTGGACGGTTCCATCCTTCACAACAACGATGTTGTCCGCGCCAACAATGGTAGACAGTCGGTGTGCAATCACAATCAGGGTCTTGCCGACAGTTAAAGCGGAAATGGCTTTCTGTACCAGCGCCTCGTTCTCGGGGTCAATGTAGGCTGTTGCCTCGTCTAAAATGACAACCGGCGCATTTTTCAGCATGGCGCGGGCGATGGCAATACGCTGGCGCTCCCCGCCGGAAAGGTGGGAACCGGCGCTGCCGACAATCGTATCGTAGCCATTGTCCAGCCTGCGGATAAAAGCGTCGCATCCGCTTTGTTTGGCGGCCTGTTCAACCTCCGCGTCTGTGGCGCTGGGCCTTCCCATGCGGATGTTTTCCCTGATACTGCGGTTAAAAAGATAGTTGTCCTGGGACACATAGGAAATCTGGTCTGAAATTTCGGACAGCGGAATATCTTTCAGTTCATAACCGCCGAGGGTAATGCTGCCGGATGTAACATCCCAATACCCGGCAATCAGTTTTGCCACCGTGGATTTACCGGAGCCGGACGGCCCCACAAGGGCGGTCATGGTTCCGGGGCGGATGGCAAGGTTCACATCATGCAAAACCTCTGTTGTCCCGTCATAGGAAAAAGACACAGACCTAAGAGAAATGCCGGTGTCTGCCAGCTTGACCGGCGTATCCTTATGGTTCAGTTCTTCAGCGTTCAAAAGCTGGCTGATTTCTTCCACATTTGTCCCCAATACGGCCAAATCGTCCGTAAAGGTAAAGGCCGCGATAATCGGCCCAATCAGTCCCAGCGAGAAAATTACGATAGACAGGAAAGTGGAAAGTTCCAGGCTGCCGGAGAGCCAGAACGCGAAGCCGCAGGGCAGCACACAAATCAGCACCGAGGGCAGAATGGCGTTGTAGGCGCTCATGGTTTTCTGGTTTTCTCTCATCCAGTCCACATAGTAGTTAGCGTTATAGTTTACTGCGTCAGAATATTTTTTGTAGGAACCGGCGGATTGACTAAACGCTTTGACTACCTCAATCCCACCAATGTACTCTACAATGGCGTTTGCCATCTGCTTTCCTGCTTTGACCGCGCCCTCCCATTTGACGGGATAGTTCTTCATGCCAGCAGACATAACAGCAAGGCCCACCACCAGCGTGACAAGGGACAGGAGAGCCATGCGCCAGTCCATGACGAACAGATATACGACAATCACCAAAGGCACCAGCACATTTGCAGTCATTTCCGGGATCAGGTGCGCGAAGGTTGGCTCCATCCCTTCTACCCGGTCAACAATCGTCGTTTTGTACTGGCCGGACGGCGTATCTAAAATCGTCCCCATCGGGACGCGGGCCAGCTTTTCGGTAATATTCTCCCGGAGATCTCGTAGCGTGTAATAGGTCGCTGTGTGAGAAATTGTTGTGGAAAGATTTGAGAATATGACTTTTCCCAAATAACCGCAAAGCGCAATAACACAAGCTGCTGTATAGTGCGAAAAATTCTGATCCCCGGACAACATCAGCGTAACAATATGAGCCACACAAAAATAAGGCACCATCTGGCAGGCTACGCCTAATACCGCAAGAGCAATGCTGCCGATGAATTTCCCGTGATAGGGTTTGCCCCATCCCCATAAGACACCTATGGGTGACTCTTTCTTTTCTTCTTTCATTTTATAGATACCCCCTTTATGAAATAGTTTCTGATTTTTTCAAGACCCGCCTCATCCATTTGGAATTGGTCAATAATGGAACCGTTCTCAAAATGGACAATATCCGTACAACAGTCTAATATTAACTCAAGATCATGAGTAATGACATACACGGTAATACCCGTGTCCCTGACTTGTCGCAGGACATTTGCAACTTCCTTCATGTGCTTATAATCAAGGCCGCTGGTCGGTTCATCAAAAAATAAGATAGAGCGTTTAGAAGCGATTGCCGAGGCAATCGCTACCCGCTGTTTTTGGCCGCCGGAAAGGGACATGGGGTGTCTGTCCCCCACGCCTGTCAAATCTAACTTGGCAAGGATCTCTTCTGCTTGTTCTTGATTTTCCTCCTCCATACTGATTAAAACTTCATCCAATACCGTTTCCGTAAAAAGCTGATGATTGACTTCCTGCATTACCATATAACAAGTATTTAACCTATCTTTAGGTCGATAAGTTCTGCCGTTCCAGATAACTTCACCACAACGCTTTTCCAAACCGCAGAAACATCGGGAGAAAGTGGATTTCCCGGCTCCATTATTCCCGATAATACCTACGATACGATTTGCAGGGATTTCACATTCACGAATGTGAAGTGTTTCTGGTTCATTTTTGTATGCAAAGCAAAAGTTATGAAGTTCCATTTGTTCTCTGGCCGGCGGCAATGCTTTAGGCGGCAGCAAATCTTCAAGAATAAAGGTGCGTAGCCCTAAATTGACTCTCTGCTGCTCCGTCAGGCGCTCAAACTCTGCTGCGGAGTAATCCTTTTCCACTTTCCCGGCGGTAATATAAATAAAACGATCTGCAAGGCCGCGCAGATAGTAGAGTCGGTGTTCCGATACGATAACCGTTTTCCCTTGCGACTTCCAAAAGGCAAGCGTGGCTCTCAAATCAAGAATAGAAGAAGCGTCAAGATTGGATGATGGTTCATCCATGACAAGTACATCCGGTTCCATAATTGATACACCGGCACAGGCGATTTTCTGTTTTTCTCCGCCGGAAAGATGGAAAATATTGCGCCCCATAAGTTTCTCTAAACGAAAATCCCGGACGGTTTTTTCTAATCGTTCCCGAATACTTTGCTCCGGCTGGCCGAGATTTTCACATCCGAATGTAATTTCACTGGTCGTATCTACATTAAAAAATTGAGAGCGTGGATTTTGAAATACGCTGCCAACCGTTTTCGCAGTATCATAAAGGGGCTGCTCCGAAACCTTTGCCCCGTTCACCCACACTTCTCCGTTCATTTTTCCTTCATAGTAGTGCGGAATTAGTCCGTTAATTAGTCGGGTAATTGTCGTTTTCCCGCAGCCACTTTCGCCACAAAGCACGATAAATTGGCCATCTTCTATGTTCAGGTTTATATCCTGAACCCCACCGGCACTCTCATTTTCTTCTCCATAAGAGAAGGTCACATGGTCGATCCGTATCACATGCTCACCTCCTCAAAAAGCAATTTGCTGCTGCAATAAAAATAAAACAAAACAGATGATACAGAACAAGATTGCAACCACATCTTGAAAATGAAAACCGATCTGACATACATTTGTGCGTCTAACGGGGGCACCCAGCCCCCGGGTCAACGCAGCAGCAGATAGTTCATCGCCAATCTTCACAACGGATACCATCAATGGAACAAGCCTGTATTCTACCATCAGAAAAGGATTTTTTCCGCCAAAACGGATGTTCCGCATTTTCATTGCGTCCCGGATTGCCTGATATTCTTCGCTGATTGTAGGGAAAAAGCGGAAAATCACAGACATAGGAATGACGATTTTTTCTGTAATGTGCATACGCTCCATTGCGCCGATAAATTCACTGACCGAAGTCGATGAAATCAAATAGGCTCCCGTCATGATGCCAGGTGCAAACCGTGTCATGATAGATGTAATCGCAAGCACAATAAAAGAAAGCAGGCCGCTCAATGTTGTAAGGGCTATTCGTTCTAACACAAAACAAGCCACATATAATAGCAAATACTTTCCTGCCGTTTTGAAACGACGCTCCGATAAAATCAACACAAACGGCACAAGGCTTAAACAGGGCTTGACAATATTCATAATTCCTTCGTTGCTGGTGCTGAACATCAGTGTCGTAATCGTCAACAATAGGACGAGCTTTGTGCGAGGGTCAAGCAATATCCCTTTTCTATTTTCAGTCGTTGCAGAGAATGATACCCCGTTCATTACACAATTCCCGCTTTAACAAAATGCTTTTTCAGAAGCGCCTTACCCAACAGACCGCCCAAAATTGCAAAGACAAAAATTCCGACGATTACCAGAACAATGCTCCACATAGGCATGACAGCCATTACCCGATCAGCGTATTCCTCACCGAAGCTGGCCGCAAAACTGGCCCAGGAGTCCTCTACCATGAAATACATGGGAATGTATGTACCAACCATCCAAAGACTGAATACCGCATAACCAACCAGGCTCTTTTTGGCACTTTTATAACCGCCAGATTTCAAAATCAAATCCCCCAGTAAGCCAAAGATTACGCCCATGGGTACGCCCCAGAACCCCATTCCGGTCAACCCCATCAGCAAACCACTTAAAATCCCCATTATCGTAACCATGCCGAATTTCTTCACTCTTGTCAGGAACAGCATGAAAGGAATACCTGTAATCAAAGACCACAGGGCACCGAGGATCGGTAGAAAGATGGGTACAAACCCAATGGGAATGGCGACACAGCAGCCAATCACGAAGTAGAGAACGGTGAACAGACCCAGGTTAATCAGGTCCTTTGCTTGTAACTTGTTGCTCATAACGAATACCTCCATTCATTTACTGGTTAGATAATACTAACACAGAACAGAATATCAGATGTTCTTACGTTTCTCTACGACCTATCAGCTTTTTGGCTCCAAACAGCAACGAGTTTTTCCATTGACCAGATCATCCAGCTTGACTATAATATAAAAGTAGCCTTTGACAACCGATCCTCATTCATACTAAAGGAGTTCCATATGAAAATTGATGATATTCTGAAAAAGTGTATTGAAATCCCCGGTATATCAATAAAAAGCAGTGAAACCAGTACAGAACTTCTTTTCAAGAGTACATCCGGAAAAGGGTCCATGACTTTCTACTCTCTTTTTCCGGGTTTTAACCTGGCATATATTTTTGTTAATTCTCCCATATGGCCTGCACCGGATTTCCATGAAAATGGCTCCAATGCAACAGGACCTCTTTTATTCAATTATTGTGTTACAGGACGCTGTGAAATTGTCCTTAATAACGGAAACTATGTTTATCTTAAAGACAATGATCTGTCTTTCACGGAACATTTTGCTCAGAATCAATATCAGTATCCCCGACACATTTATGAAGGGCTGGAATTTTTTATTGATCTTACAACGATCGCAAATGAAAACACATGGTTGCTGCGGGAATTTGGCATTGACTTTCATCAGATTGTAAAGCTTTACTGTCCGGAAGAAAGCACCTACATATCCCCGGCCCCTGCAGAAGCAGAAACTATTTTAAAAAAACTTTGGGAGCTTTTTGATTTACCAGACTCTGTTGCTGTCACCCAGATGAAGATCTATTCTCTGGCGCTGTTTTCATATTTACAAAATCTTGATAACCTTCCTCCTTCACAGGCATGTACATTTTTTACAGAAACACAGGTAGATATTGCGAAGCAGGTGGAAAAAATCATCACTTCCGACCTGCGCCAGCACCATCCAGCATGGGAATTGGCCGCCCGCTTTTCTGTCAGTGAAACCAGCCTGAAAAATTATTTTCGTGGCGTTTATGGTCAAAACATTTCTGTATATCTGCGTGAAATACGGCTAAAAAAAGCTGCTGAATTATTTGCTTCAACCAAATTGTCTGTATCTGAAGTAGCAGAACAGGTGGGCTATATGAACCAAAGTAAGTTTGCTGCTGTATTCAAAAAGCAATATGGACAAACGCCGTTGGAATACCGCCGTTCCATACATTTAAAGCAAGGTTAAACTTATTTGTTACCCTGTTCCCATATCCTGCAGGAAAAACTTGAGCAGCCGATTTCGGCCATCGTTGTTCTCTATGGAATAACTTTCCTGAATTTGCCCGTTTTCTAAGTGAAGGACATAATTACAGCACCGTAAAATAAATTCCGGGTCATGGGTCACTACAAGCGCAGTTCTCCCGGTATCTGCCACTTGATTGACAACACTGGCAACCTGCCTCATGTGAAAAAGGTCAAGGCCGCTTGTTGGCTCATCGAATAAAATCAGAGGGCGCTCCGAAGCAATCGCAGAGGCAACTGCCACACGCTGCTTCTGGCCGCCGGACAGCCCCATCGGGTGGCAGTCCTCATAAGGCAGCAAGTCCATCTCCTTTAAGATTTCTCTTGCCCTTTGCTTATCCTCGGTTCCCATACTGAGCAGAATTTCATCCAGAACACTTTCGGTAAAAAGCTGATGGTTTACATCCTGCATAACCATATAGCAGAGTTTCAATCGTTCTTTCCTGGAATAAATCTTGCTCCGATCCTGCACTGTCCCCTTGAAGTGCTTTTCCAATCCGCAGAGGCACCGGGCAAAGGTGGATTTTCCCGCACCGTTATGTCCGATAATAGCCGTGGCGCTGCCGGATGGGAAAGTAGTTTCCGTTATATGCAAGGTTTCCGGCTCATGCTTATAGGCAAAGGACACATTCTTTATCGTCCAAACCGCCTCATTTATTCGCTGCGGCGGCCCTTCAACTCCTGAAAGCCCTGCAAGTTCAAGAGGCCGAAGCCCCATTTCCTCTCGCTGTTTTGCTGACAGGCGGCAAAACTCCTCCGCTGTATAATCTCCTTCAATTTCTCCGTCTTTCAGATACAGAACGCGGTCAAAGAGGCCAGACAGATAGTACAGCCGGTGTTCAGAGATGATGATGGTCTTTCCTTGCGATTTCAAAGCAAAGAGAAGCTGCCGAAAATCAGCGATAGCGTATGTGTCAAGGTTGGATGATGGTTCATCCAGCACATAAACATCCGGGTAGGTAGCTGCCGCCGATCCGCAGGCGATTTTTTGTTTTTCACCCCCGGACAAAGAAAAAATACTTCTATCAAGCAGCGGCTCCAGCTTTAGCTGTGCAGCTACACGCTTTACCCGTTCGCGCACAATATCTTCAGCCATGCCGTGGTTCTCCGGGCCGAAAGCCAGTTCGCTGGTCGTGTCCACATTAAAAAACTGAGAACGCGGATTTTGAAATACAGAACCGACTTTTAGAGAAATATCAAACAGTGACAGGTCGCGGGTATCCTTTCCATCCAGATAGACGGAGCCGGTATAAGTCCCCTCATGGTAATGAGGAATAAGGCCGTTGAACAGACGGGTCATCGTTGTTTTCCCGCAGCCGGAAGTTCCGCAAAGCAGGACAAAAGAACCGTCCTCAATGGTGCAGGAAATATGTTTCAAAGCGCCTTCGGCCTGCTTTTCACTGTCAGGCAAACCGCTCGCTGGATAGGAAAATGACACATCCCTACATTCAATCACTTCATCACCCCCTTGTAGCCAGCACATAAATTTGTGCTGCGAAGGCACCGAGGCAGATCAGCAGAAAAAGAATATCCTGCACATGAAAGCCCAACTTACAGATATTTGTCCGCTTCACCGGGCCGCCCAATCCCCGTGTGAGAGCTGCCTGAGAGAGTTCCTCACCAATTTTGACGGAGCAGATCATCATGGGAACAATCCGATACTCTAAAATCGCGCCGGCTTTTCCGCCGCCAAAGCGGACACCACGCATCCGCATGGCGTCCCCAATGGCGCTCCATTCTTCTGCAACCGTAGGGAAGAAACGAAACATCACGGACATGGGAATAGTGATTTGCTGCGGCAGGTGGAGCCGTTCCATTGCCGCGACAAATTCACTGACCGTTGTTGTTGTCACAACGAAATATCCCATGACCACACTGGGCGTAAACCTCAGCAGGATACCAACGATGGCTACTGCGATATAGTTTGCTATACCTGTCAGGCGGGACAGGCCAAACATTTCCAGGCACAAGCTGCCCCCAAAAATCAGGATATAGAGAACAGCGCCTTTCCATTTCCTGGCCGCTAACAAAAGCAGCAGAGGGATGGCCGCCAGCACGATGATGTAATACTGCATGATACCTTCATACGAACCGCCTAAAATAAAAACGGCTATGGTAATCAGTACCGCCAGTTTTGTCCGGGGGTCTAATAAAATTCCACTGTTGTTTTTTTGACTTGCAAGAAGTTCGCGGCTCATTACACAATTCCCGCCCGCTCAAAGTGCTTTTTGAAAATCTTCTGTCCAATCAGGCCACCCACAAGACCGCTGACAAAAGCAGCTACCAGAAGTACCGGCAAAATCCAGTCAGGCATATAGGCCATGAGCGTGTCGGCATATTCCTGACCATAACCGGGAAGCAGGCTCTGGTAGTAAGCGTCACGCGTCACAACGATGGGAATAAAGGCACCGATTACCCACATGGAAAAAACGCCGTGGATCAGCACTTCACGCTTGGCGTTCTTGTAGTCACAGGCTTTCATCATAAAATCGGAAATCAGGCCGAAGATCAGCCCGGTGGGAATGCACCAATAGCCCATGCCGGTCAGCAGCATGATGATACCGAGCAGCACCCCGCAGATGGTAAGCATACCGAATTTCTTGATTTTGGAGAAGAACAACATCATCGGAATACCGCCCACAAGCGGCACGATCACGCTGATAAGCGGAATGAAAATCGGGATAAAACCGATAGACGCCGCCGCAAAAATGACGATAAAATAAATCGCCGTGAAAATACCGATGTTGATTAAATCCTTTCCTTGCAATTTGTTCATTGCGAAACCTCCTAACATGATTGCTTTCTTTTTCGATTAGACTTCGCTAACCAACTCTAATGGTAGCACACATCAGTTAATGCTTCTATGCACATATCGGTATTTTAGGCCCGTATAGCAAGGAGTTTTTCCGT
>ERZ1643250.507-NODE-507-length-41275-cov-68.600534_pt1 | contig 41275 bp, 40 predicted proteins | sample MGYA00579262_ERZ1643250 | MGnify/ENA primary metagenome ERZ1643250 (study PRJEB29033, sample SAMEA4952265) | chicken gut metagenome | biome: Broiler Chicken; feature: Gastrointestinal Tract; material: Caecum | place: Ireland | collected 2018 | study: Broiler...
CTTCTTCAGTATAACCTAAATAGTTTGTAAAATCAATCACAAGCGGGATTTTTGTGTGTTTTTTCTGTCAAACCCGTGCTGCGGGCCCAGGCGAAAATATACTGCTGGGCAATGCCGGCGCAGCCGCCGGTCCTGCGGTTGAGGTAGGCGGCAGGGTCTTTGACCCGCGCGGTAAAAAGGGCCTGCCCCGCCCGGCGCATCCACACGTCCACCGGGTAGGCGTCCCAGCGGCCCAGCCCGTACAGCAGGGTGCAGTCGGCCACCTTGGGGCCTACGCCGCGCACTTCCATCAGCGCGGCGCGGGCCTGGGCCAGGGGCATGGCGCGGAGGGCGGCTTCGTCCAACTGGCCGGCGGCTGCCCGCCGGGCCGCGTCCAGGATATAGCCGCTGCGCCAGCCCGCCCGCAGGAAGGCGAGGTCCGCTTCTTCCAGAGCGGCCAGCCGCCCGGCCGTGGGGAAGGCGAAAAACCGCCCCTCCCCGTCGAGAGGCCTGCCCAGCCCCCGGCAGAGCCGGTCCACGATGCCGGTGATGCGGGGGATGTTGTTGTTCTGGCTGATGAGGAAGGTGATGAGCGTTTCAAAAAAGGGCTGGCGCAGCACCCGGATGCCGGGCGCGCAGGCGATGCAGCCGGCCAGCCCCTTGTGGGCGGCCTGCATCCGCTCCAAAAGGGCGGGGTAGTCCAGGTCCAAAGCGAGGTAGCGGACCCAGAACCCCGGCTCGGTCTCGGGGGCGGGGCCGGCCAGCCCGGTCAGGCACAGCCGGCCGCCGGGGGCGCTCTCCACCCGGACGGCACGGCCCTCCACCACGCCGGTCCAGCCGCCCGCGGGGTCTGCCTGCCAGCGGAAGCACTGCCCGCACTGGAAAGTCTGCCCGGGGTCCAGCCCCTTTGCGTCTAAGTACAGCAAAAAGATGTCTCCTTTCGGCGCGCCGTTTGACGCGCATTTTACACAGCCTTTTCAACAGTATACCACATCCGCCGGGGCGATGTGGGCATTTTTTGCAAAGGCGGCCAAATTTCGGACGCGAAAATAGTCAGCTTTCCATCTTGAAAAATACAAAATGTAGCCCCCGGCCCGGCCCGGCGCGGACAGCAAAAGTGGAAAACTCGGTGGAAACAGTTGAATTCCACGCCGCAAAGGGGCATTGAACCTTGAATTTTTCACTTTCTCCACCGGGTTTTCAACTTGTTGAAAATAAAATCCCCGTTTACAACTCGTATTTGTTGAAAACTTGTCCCGCGGATTAGCGCCCCGCGCGCCTGCCCATACTGGGGAAAGAGGTCTTTCCGGCGTGAAAAAGTGACAATTTACTGGTAATACAGGGCGGCTTATGGTATACTTTACCATGAATCATTCTCTGCCGCAGGTGCGGCAGGCACAGGGAGGACTAAACAGATGCAAGAGAATCGACCGCGCCCGGGCCGCCGCCCCGACCGCCCCGCCCCGGAGCGGGACGCCCAGCCCAGCGAGCGCCTGGTCTACGGCAAAAACCCCGTGGCCGAGCTGCTCAAGAGCGGCGCCGGCGTGGATACCGTGCTGCTGGCCGAGGGGATGGCCCCGGCGGTGGCTTCCTATTATACGGCCCTGGCCAAGGAGGCGGGGGCCACGGTCAAGCGGGTGCACCCCAACAAGCTGCGCCAGCTGTCCGGCACCGACAGCCACCAGGGGGTGGCTGCGTTTGCCAGCGAGATCGCCTACGCCGAGGTGGACGACCTGCTGGCCGCCGCCCGCGCCAGGGGCGAAGCGCCGTTCCTGGTCATCAGCGACGGCATCGAGGACCCCCACAACCTGGGCGCGGTGATGCGCTCGGCCCTGCTGTGCGGGGCCCACGGCGTCATCATCCCCAAGCGGGGCGGCGCGTCGGTGACGCCCACCGTCATCAAGGCCAGCGCCGGCGCGGCCGAGCGGCTGCCGGTGGCGCGGGTGGTCAACATCGGCGAGACCATCCGCCGGCTGAAAGAGCAGGGGGTCTTTGTCTACTGCGCCGACATGGACGGCGTTTCGCTGCGCAAAAACAACCTCACCGGCCCCATCGCCCTGGTGCTGGGCAGCGAGGGCAGCGGGGTGTCGCAGCTGGTCAAAAAGCTGTGCGACGGGGTGCTGCGGCTGGATATGGCCGCCCCCGGCACCGGCGTGGACAGCTTCAACGTTTCGGTGGCGGCCGGGATCATCCTCTACGAGATCCAGGCCCAGCGCGCCGGGAACGTGTAACATGACCGGGGCGGATGCTGCCCCGGGTTGGGAGGGACATATGGATGCCTAAGGATGCCGACCGCCGGGATGTGACCCGGGATGAGAACGAACAAAAAAAGTTTGAGACCTTTTTTACCACCAGCGTGGCCCAGGTGCCGGAGGAGATGATCAACCCCTCCCGCCAGCCCGACCGCAAGCACGGCCTGCTGGCCCGCTTTTTCGGCAGGCTGGAAAAGGCCCGGGGGACCCCGCCCCCCGACGAGCCGGAGGAAGAGGTCTTTTGGGCCGAGACCCCCATCGCCCCCACCGGCGAGATCATGCTGGACCGCTCCGCCCCGGAAAAGGCCGACGGCAGCCTGGAACTGGCGGCCCGCCCCTCGCTGGAGGACCTGACCCGGGAGCTGGAAGCGGACCGTCCCGCGGCGGAGACGCCTCCGCCGGAGCCGCAGCAGCCCGAAACGCCGGCTCCCGCGCCGGCCCGGACGGCCCAGCCCGTCCCCGCCGGACCGGCAAAGCCCGAACCGGCCAGGCTGGAACCGGAAAAACCGGAGCCGGCCGAACCCGAACCTCTCCGGCTGGAGGAGCCGCCCGTCCAGAGCGCCCCCGCGCCGGAGCCGGAACAGAGACCAAAACCGGAGCCCAAACCGGAACCCCGGCCCGCCCCGGCGGCCCGGACCGGGACCTCAAACGCCGCGCGTCCGGCGGCTGCGTCCCAGCCGGCCCGCGCAAAGCCCGCCCCCAACCGGGACAAGCCCCACAAAAAGCAGGCGCGGCGGCCCGATGCGGAGGACAAAGAGCTGGAAGAGCTCAAAGTGATGCTGGAGACCATGGGCCCCCAGCCGGTCAAGGCCCCGCCCAAGCCGGAAGAGGACAAGGAGATCACCCAGCAGGTGGGCGGGTTCCACTTCTTCGGGGTGGGGGAGGACGAAGCGCCCCGCGGCGAGACGCCGCCCCCCAGCCTGGACGACACCATGAGCATTGAACTGCACGAGGAGGAGCCCGCGCCGGAAGCCCCGGCCCCGACGCCCGCCACGCAGGACGCGCCCGAGGCGGCGGAGAGCCATGCCGCCGCCCCGGCCCATGCGGCGACGCGCCGGCGGGGCAAAAAGGCCCGTGCAAAGCCCGCCGCCGAACCGGAACGCCTGCCGGAACAGGAGGCCGTGCCGGCGCAGGAGCCTGCCCCCGCCGCCCCCGCGGCTGCGGAAACGGAGCCCGCAAGCGCCCCGGAAGAAACTGCCGCGGCCGACACCCCCCAGACCCCGGAGGAATCCGCCCAGGCCCTGGGCCAGACGGTGGCCTCCCTTAACCTGCGGTGCGCCCTCAGCGGCATTTTGGCGGCGGCCCTGCTGTGGGCGGGGCTGGTCTACGAGGGCATCCTGCCCGCCATGGCCGGCCTGAGCCCTGCTGTCGCCCCGGCGGCGTTCATGGGGGCCAACCTGCTGCTGCTGGCCGGGGCGCTGGCCGTCTCTTACAGCGTGCTGCGGGACGGCCTGCTGGGCCTGGTCAAGGCGCCGTCCTATGAGACGATGCCGGCCCTGGCCGGGGCGGCCGCCCTGGTCCAGGCGGTGGTGGCCCTGCTGAACCCGGAGGCCTACCAGGCCACCACCCTGACCCTGATGAGCGGCGCGGCCGCGCTGGCCCTCTTTATGGCGAACCTCGGCAACCGCCTGCTGGCGGCATCGGTCCGGGACGGCTACAAGCTGGCGGCCAGCGGCGTGGAGCACGAGGGCGCCTACCGGGCCAAGGACAAAGACCTGATCCGCTGCCTGGCCCCCACCCTGGAAGAAAAGGACCCCTGGATCCTGCTCAGCCGCCCGGTGGAAGGAGACGGCGGGTTCCTGGCCCAGAGTTTTGGCCCGCGGGCCGGTGAAAAACGGGCCCAGCTGCTGGCTCGCATCCTGCTGGGATGCGCCGCCGTGGGCGCTGTGTGGATGCTGGCCTCCGGGAAGGGGGTCAACGGGGCGGCGGCGGCCCTGGCCGCGATCCTCTGCCTGGGCGCGCCGTTGTCGGCCACCCTCATCGCGGGCCTGACCGCCCTGCGCACCGAGCGGACCGCCGGCGCAGTGGGGGCCGTCATCCCGGGCTGGCCCGGCATCGAGGAGCTGAACGGCATCGATACCGTCCAGGTGGACGCGGGAGAGCTGTTCACCCCCGAGAGCGCCCAGCTGGAGGACATCCGCATCTTCAAGGGCGGCCGGATCGACCGGGCCATCCTCTACGCCGGCAGCGTCCTGAACCAGGGCTGCAACACCCTGAGTCGGCTGTTCCGCACCATCATCGCCGACCGCACCGACATCCTGCCCCCCGTCAAGGACCTGGAGGTCCACACGGGGCTGGGCTTCTCGGCCTGGTGCGACAACAACCGCATCCTGATCGGTACCCGCGCCTACATGGAGCAGGAAGGGGTGCCCCTGCCCGAGGCGGACTATGAGGCCAAGCACTCCCGCAACGGGGAGCTGCAGGTGCTCTATCTGGCGGTGTCGGGCAATATGTACGCCATGTTCGTGCTGCGGTATGTGGGCGGCAAGCACGCCGCCCGGTGCCTGTCCATCCTGCAGAAGGAGAACATCCGCCTGCTGGTCACCTGCCAGGACCCCTCCCTCACCGCGGAGAAGATCGCCGCGGCCTACCACCTGCCCGAGGGCTTCGTCACCGTGCTGAACGAACAGCAGTGCGCCGCGCTGGCCCCGGCGGTGAGCGCTACCGGGGACGCCGCCTGCTGTATGCTGCACCTGAAAGGCTTTGCCAGCCTGACCGGCGGCCTGCGGGCGGCCCAGCGGGCCCAGGCGGCTGAAAACACCGGCGCGGCCATCCAGATGGTGTCGGCGGGCTTCTCGGCCCTGATCGGGCTGCTGCTGAGCTATTCCGGCAGCGTGGGCACTTTGTCGCTGCTGGTGGTGCTGATGTATCAGGCGGCCTGGAGCGGTCTTGGCATCGCCGCCGCGGCCATGAAGCAGCACAGCTGAGGGCATAAGTGAGAATAATTCTTGAAAACTGCCCTCTATCCCTTGCAATCTGGCTCCGGCTAGAGTATAATAAGAGCACAGCCTGCGCGCAGGCATATCGTGAAAACGCAAACCAGGCGATCCCACATGATAACAAAGGAGAGAATGCATTATGGAACTCAAGGGTAGCAAGACCGAAAAAAACCTGATGGAAGCCTTTGCCGGTGAGAGCCAGGCCCGCAACAAGTACACTTACTTCGCAAGCCAGGCCAAGAAGGAAGGCTACGTCCAGATGGCCAAGATCTTTGAGGAGACCGCGGCCAACGAGAAAGAGCACGCCAAGATCTGGTTCAAGCTGCTGAACGGCGGCGAGATCCCCGACACCGCCACCTGCCTGAAGATGGCCGCCGGCGGCGAGCACGAGGAGTGGACCGAGATGTACCCCCGCATGGCTGCCGAGGCCAAGGAGGAGGGCTTCAACCAGATCGCCGCCCTGTTCACCATGGTGGCCGGCATCGAGAAGGAGCATGAGGAGCGTTACCTCGCCCTGGCCGAGAATCTGGCCAACAGCCAGGTCTTTGCCCGCGAGGAGCAGCAGGTTTGGCAGTGCTCCAACTGCGGCTACACCTATATCGGCAAGTCCGCTCCCCTCAAGTGCCCTGTCTGCGCACATCCCCAGGCTTACTTTGAGCTGAAGGTCAAGAACTACTAAGCTCTGACTTTCTAAGGACGGCCCCGACCCAAAGCAAACGAAAACTCCCCGGCGCTCAAAAGCGCCGGGGAGTTTTAGCGTGCCGCTTTTGCGGCACGCTTTAGGGGGAACCCATTTCTGCGCGCAGCCGCGCGACAGAAATTCCTTCCCCCTAATATTCCTCTGGGGACAAAATAGAGCGCCGAACCGCGCACTCGGCCCGAGGGGCCTCGCACACTCTCAGCGCTCTATTTCCCTGTATGTGTCCCGCCCGTACGCGCATGTCGTCCGGGCGGGACTTTTTCGTTGTGTTGCAGCTCTGCCGAGGGCGGGGCGGACGGTCACAGGTCCAGCTTGCCCTCCACTTTGTTCACCACATAATAGGCGGCGCCGTCCTCGGGCTTGATGTAGATCCTGCAGGACTGCACCCCCACCTTGTGGGTCAGGCGGTAGTCGGCCTTGACCCGCTCGACGATGTCGGTGACGTTGTACTGGCGGCCGCCGGTTTCGAGATAGATCTCGGGGGAAAGAGGCGGGCGGCCGCGCCGGACGGGAGCCTTTGCAGATTTCTGGGTCTTGCGCCGGGGCGCGGCGGCCGGGGCGTCCTGCGCTGCGGGCAGGGACACATCGGGTTCGGCAGCTTGCTTTGCGGACATATCCATCCACCTTTCTTTCGACGTTGGTATGGCCAGCCGCCGCAGCGGGGCTGCGGGGCAGAAAAAACTGACTATTTATATAATATAAAGTTGCGTGTCATTTGTAAAGTCTTTTTTGAAAAAAGATGCCCCGTCCCGTCCAGAAATAAGGCCATCAATGCCGCGGGCAACGCCGCCGGATGCGCGCCGTGGCCAAAGGGCAAAATCTCCGCCCGGCGCGCCCGTTTGCGCCGCCGGCCGCCGCCCCGCCGCCCGACGAAAAGAAAGAGAAACTTTCCGCTTGATTTTGCGCGCCAAATACGCTATAATAACATGGAAGATAAGCCGGTGTGTCGGAATGGCAGACGAGGGGGACTCAAAATCCCTTGTGCTAATCACACGTGTGGGTTCGACCCCCACCACCGGCACCAGAAAAGCCCGGGGCCTGCAGGCTCCGGGCTTTTTGCTGCTGTTCGGGCGAGGAAAAACAAAGCGGGCGCGGCAGGTGCGCGGCCCCGGCCAAAATTTCCTGTGCCCATTTTGATTGCGTGCTGTCCCTGCCGGCTATGCGCGGCGCGGGGATCAGACCTCTTTCGTGCAGGTGTAGCGGGGCAGGCCGCGGCTGTGCCTGCCGTATTCGATCGCATCTTTGGGGCAGCGGCAGATGCACGCCATGCAGTGCGTGCAGGAGGAGCCCCAGACGGGTTTGCCGTCTTTCATCTGGATGTTGTTCAGGGGGCATACGCTGGCGCAGCGGCCGCAGGAAATGCAGGCATCCGTGACGTAAAATTTCCGGGCGTGCACGAACAGGGGATAGAACAGCCTGTTGACGGCGCTGCTGTTCACCCGGTCCAGCGCGGAAACGGGCTTCTGCGGGAAGGGCCGGCCCTGCTGGATGAAGTGGATCGCCCGGTCGATGACGGGTTCTGCCTGCGCGATGATCTGCGCCGCCTGTTCCGGCGTGGGGGTGGAAAAAAGCGCGATGTAGTTTTCCGGCATGACGATCGCCAGGCAGCCGGCATATGCCATCTGCTTTTTCCTGCACAGATCGGCCAGGTATTGTCCCGCGTTGCCGATGGTCTCCCCGCAGGTCAGGACAAAGTAGACCTGTTTTGTCCCTGTGATGGGCGTGGCCTCGAGCCACGATTCCACGATCCGCGGGAGCCGCCAGGCGTAGGTCGGCGCAACGACCACCAGCGGGCGCTCGGCGTGGATGGGCGAAACATCGTGCCCGCGGATGCGGTCAAAAAGATCGAGGCATTCGTCGCCGGTCGCCTTGCCGATCCTTTTGGCAACGTACTCGCTGTTTCCGGTCCCGGAAAAATATAAGATCATCGTTTCTCTCCTTTCCAGTTATGGGCGGGCAGCCCGCGTCAGCCGCGCGGAGGCAGGATGCTCCGCAGGCAGGTGGTGAGGGCCTGGGCGGCCTGCCGGTGGCATTCCACGCCGGGGTGCCGGCGTGCGCCGAGGGTCCCGGCGGTGGCGGCGGGCAGAGGCAGGTAACACAGCCTGCTGTCGTTCATCTCGGCGGCGGCGCGGCTCACGGCGGCGCGCAGCACGGCGTCCATCCGGCCTGCGCCCAGCATCCCGAAAGCCCAGAGGATCCAGGCCTGCGGATTGCGGGCCCGCACCTGCTTGATGGCGTCCACGGCGCTCTGTTCCAGGGCGGCCAGATGTTCGGGGGTGGGGCGCTGGGCGTACTGCCGGCCGGTGGCGGGGTCGGTCCAGGGCGGGTTGGCCATGGCGTTGTTGTCGTTGGTGCCCAGGTTCAGGATCACCGCGTCGGCCGGCCAGGCGTCGAAGCGGCAGGGCTGCTGCGCGCCCAGCGCCGCGTTGTGGGGGCCGTCCGCCAGGCCGCAGGCGGTGTCGTAATAAGCCATGACGCGGCAGCGGGGGTCGTTGTCCCAGCTGGACAGCAGGCCCCATCCGCTCTGGCTGACGATCCGCCATTCGGCCCCCAGGGCGTCGGCGGTCATCCGGGCGTAGTGGTTCACCGCACTGAAGAACGGGGAGACCCAGTCCTCCTCGCCGGCGGCGCCGATGGCACCTTCGCCGCTGGTGATGCTGTCGCCCACAAATTCCAGCCGGTACGCAGGCTCTGGCAGGGTCAAAAAATCTCCGCCGGAAAAGCGCAGGCCGGTGAGCAGCAGGTAGTGGTCCGGGTCGCCGTGCATGGCCTGCACGTCCTTCAGCACACGGATGTGCTTGGGGACGCCCGGGGTCATCCCCCGGCACAGGGTGACTTCGCTGCGGCCGGCCTGCACCGGAAAGCGCGCGATCCACGCGCCGTTCAGCTCCACGCTGATCCAGGGCTCGTACAAAGCAAAGCCGGCCTCCATACAGAGGGCCAGCTCGCTGCCGGTAAAGATACATTCAAACCCGCTGGCCGTATAAAACAGCGGGACAGGCCCGGAGCCGTCCGGCTGCCGGCCCAGCAGCCGGACCTGAGAAAGCGCGCGCAGAGACAATGTCTGCACAGAGATCCCCCTTTGGTTGGATGATGGAAACGTTGCGGACAGGCATTGCCCGCAAGCGTAGCTTACCATATCCGGACGCCGGATGCAAGGACGCGCACGCGCCTCGGCTTCGCAGCAGTCCAGGACTCGAACAGGTCTGCGTCTGCTATGTCCAGGCCAAACGAAAGCCCCGGAGCTTATGGCTCCGGGGCTTTCGTTTGGTGGGCCGGGTTGCGCTTGCTGATTTTTCCTGCGCCCGTCGCCGCGGGCTTGCAAAAATCAGAGCGCGGCCCCTGCTCCAGCTCGGCTGTTTCTGCCGCAGGCAGCGCCTCACTTGCGCAGCAGTCCAGGACTCGAACGAGCCGTGTCTGCTATGTCCAGGCCAAACGAAAACCCCGGAGCCTGTGGCTCCGGAGCTTTCGTTTGGTGGACGGTACAGGACTCGAACCTGTGACCTCCTGCACGTCAAGCAGATGCTCTACCAGCTGAGCTAACCGTCCAGATATTCTGTTGTGCGCCGCGTCCTGCGGCCCGATTATGATACCATATTCCGCGGCAAAATGCAAGAGGAAAACGACAGAAAAGAAAAAATTTCTGCGCGGGGGCGGGTGAATTGCCATTCCCGCGCCGCTGTGCTATACTATAACAGTATATCTTTTTTGCGTGGAAAGGCAGGTCTGAGGCAGCAGGTGAGAGTGTTGGGCATTGACCCCGGCTATGCGATCGTGGGCTGGGGCGTTGTGGAGTATGTGGGCAACCGGTTCGCGCCGGTGGATTTCGGCGCAGTGACCACCGACGCCGGCCGGCCTTTTGAAGAACGGCTCAGCGCCGTTTACGACGGGGTCTGCGAGGTGATCCACCGCACCCGGCCCGAGGTGCTGGCCATCGAAAAGCTGTTCTACCAGCACAACCAGACCACCGTCATCGGGGTGGCCGAGGCCCGCGGGGTTATCCTGCTGGCGGCGGCCCAGGCCGGCCTGCCGGTGTACGAGTACACCCCCATGCAGGTCAAACAGGCGGTGACAGGGTACGGCAAGGCCGTCAAAAAGCAGGTGCAGGAGATGACCCGCATCCTGCTGCACCTGCCCGCCGTCCCACGGCCCGACGACACCGCCGACGCGCTGGCCATGGCCATCACGTTCTGCCACACCAGCGCCAACCAGCTCACCCGGCTGACGTCGCGCAGCATCGGGCCCATTTAATGTAGAACCGAGGATACGCTATGATTTATTGCCTGAGCGGTAAGATCATCAAAAAGACGATGGACAGCGTGGTCATCTCCTGCGGGGGGGTGGGCTACTGCGCCCAGTGCCCCGCCAGCGTGGCCGCGGCCATGCCCGGCGCGGGGGCGGAGGGCACCCTTTACACCGTGCTCAACGTGACCGAAAACGATATCAGCCTCTACGGCTTTGCTACCGAGGAGCAGCAGACCTGCTTCAAGCTGCTGACCGGTGTGTCCGGCGTGGGGCCCAAGGTGGGGCTGGCCATCCTCAGCGTGATGGAGCCGGACCGGGTCTATCTGGCGGTGTCGGCAGGGGACCACAAGGCCTTCAAGGCTGCCAGCGGCGTGGGGCCCAAGCTGGCCCAGCGCATCGTGCTGGAACTGAAAGACAAGGTGGCCAAGGGCGCCGCCGGCGCAGCCGCCCTCGAGGACCTGTCCGGGGTGTCGGCGGCGGCCAGCGGGGCCGGCAGCAGCCAGGCCATCGCGGCGCTGGTGTCCCTGGGGTACAGCCAGAGCGAGGCCGCCGTGGCCATCTCGAAGATCGACCCTGCGCTGCCGGTGGAGGAGATCATCCGGCTGGCGCTGCGCGGAATGGCAGGGGGGAGATAAACCATGCAGGAACAGGCGCTTTACGGTGCAAAAATGATGCAGCCGGGGCTGACGGCGGCGGACAGCGAGGAAAACAGCCTCCGCCCCCAGCACCTGGAGGACTACATCGGCCAGGAAAAGGTCAAGCAGAATTTGAAGATCTACCTCGAGGCGGCCCGCCGCCGGGGCGAGGCCATGGACCACGTGCTGCTCTACGGCCCGCCCGGCCTGGGCAAGACCACCCTGGCCGGCATCATCGCCAACGAGATGGGGGTGCAGATCCGCATCACCAGCGGTCCCGCCATCGAAAAGCCGGGGGACCTGGCCGCCCTGCTGACCAACCTGCAGGAAGGGGACGTCTTGTTCATCGACGAGATCCACCGGCTGTCCCGCCAGGTGGAGGAAGTGCTCTACCCGGCGCTGGAAGATTACGCGCTGGATATCATCATCGGCAAGGGGCCCAGCGCCCAGAGCATCCGCATCAACCTGCCCCGCTTCACCCTGGTGGGGGCCACCACCCGCGCCGGCCAGCTGACCGGCCCGCTGCGGGACCGGTTCGGCGTGCTGCTCAAGCTGGAGCTGTACAGCCCCGACGAGCTGGCCCAGATCATCCGGCGCTCGGCCGGCATCCTGGACCAGCCCATCACCCCCGAGGGGGCCTATGAGCTGGCCAAGCGCAGCCGGGGCACCCCCCGCGTGGCCAACCGCTTTCTCAAGCGGGTGCGGGACTTTGCCACCGTGCTGGGGGACGGGTTCATCGACGAGGACGTCTGCCTCATGGCCCTGCGCCGGATGGATGTGGACGAGCTGGGCCTGGACGAGCTGGACCGCAGCCTGCTGCGGGCCATCATCGAGATGTACGGCGGCGGGCCGGTGGGCCTGGAAACCCTGGCCGCCGCCCTGGGCGAGGAGGCCGTCACCCTGGAGGACCTGTGCGAGCCCTACCTGATGCAGATGGGCTTTTTGACCCGCACCCCCCGGGGCCGCTGCGTCACCCACCTGGCCTACGAGCATTTGGGGATGCGCCCGCCCGAGCACCTCGAACCCGAGGACAACGGGCAGCAGACCATGTTTTGATAGAGGGGCCCGCAGCCTTTGGCGGGCATAGAATGATAAAAACAGAGAGGGGATTGGATCTTTATGGGAAAGTATTTTGGCACCGACGGCGTCCGCGGCATTGCGGGCGCGGACCTGACCTGTGAGCTGGCGATGAAGCTGGGCCGCGGCGTGGCCGCCGTCCTGACCGACAGCACCGGCCGCAGGCCCCGCATCCTGATCGGCAAGGACACCCGCCAGTCGGGGGATATGCTGGAAGCCGCCCTGACCGCCGGCCTGTGCAGCGTGGGGGCCGACGTGGAGGCCCTGGGCGTTTTGCCCACCCCCGCGGTGGCCTACCTCGTCACCAAGTACAAGGCGGACGCGGGCGTCGTCATCTCGGCGTCCCACAACCCGATGGAGTTCAACGGCATCAAAGTGTTCGCCTCCACCGGCTACAAGCTGCCCGACGAGGTGGAAGCCCGCATCGAGGCCCACATCGACAACGACTGCCGGGACATCCCTCTGGCCACCGGGGCCGGGGTGGGGCAGGTGTCCTACCGGGCCGACGGCCTGCGGGACTATGCGGATCACCTGTATGAGGCCATCGGCGGGGACCTGTCGGGCCTGAACATCTGCATCGACTGCGCCAACGGCGCGGCCGCCGCGGTGGCCCAGAAGCTGTTCCCCCGGCTGGGAGCCAAATGCACCTTCTTTGGGGTGACGCCGGACGGCAAAAACATCAACGACGGGGTGGGCAGCACCCACCTGGAAAAGATCGAAAAAGAAGTGGTGGCCGGCGGCTACGACTGCGGCATCGCCTTTGACGGCGACGCCGACCGGTGCCTGGCCTGCGACGAAAAGGGCCAGGAGATCGACGGCGACAAGATCATCGCCCTGCTGGCCATGATGATGAAGGCAAAGGGCGCGCTGGACGCCGACACCGCCGTGGTGACGGTGATGTCCAACCTGGGCTTCATCAAGTTCATGGAGCGCCAGGGCATCCACACCGAAAAGACCGCCGTGGGCGACCGGTATGTGCTGGAGAATATGCGGGAGAACGGCTACGCCATCGGCGGTGAGCAGAGCGGCCATGTCATCCTGCTGCACCACGCCACCACCGGCGACGGCGAGCTGACCGCCGGCAAGCTGCTCAAGCTGCTGGCCGCCAGCGGCAAAAAGATGAGCGAGCTGAACGGCATCTACGTCCAGTTCCCCCAGGTGCTCATCAACGTGGAGGCCAACGCCGCCCAGAAGGCCGCCTACAAGGAGGACGAGGTGCTGGCCGGCTTTATCGAGAACGAGCAGCAGAAACTGATGGGGATGGGCCGGGTGCTGGTCCGGGTATCGGGCACCGAGCCCAAGATCCGCGTCATGGTGGAAGGCGAGGACCTGGACGCCATCCAGTCCTGTGCCGGCCGCATCGTGGAGCGGATCCGCAGGCGCATCCTCAGCAAGTGACAAAAAGAACGGAAAGGGCAGACCATGAGAGCAGCTGACAGCTGGAAGGATTACGAATTACTGGACGCCACCGGGGGCAACCGGCTGGAACGGTGGGGGACGGCCCTGTTGGTCCGGCCCGACCCCCAGGTGGTCTGGAAGAGCGAGCCCCAGAGCCCCCTCTGGGCCCGGGCCGACGCCGTGTACCACCGCTCCCACCAGGGCGGGGGCAGCTGGGAGTACCGCCGCCCCCTGCCCGAGCGCTGGCAGATCCACTGCGGCGAAGGGGACGGCCGGCTGACATTGATCGTCAGCCCCACCGGCTTCAAACACACCGGCGTGTTCCCCGAGCAGGCGGTCAACTGGGCCTGGTACGGGCGCAAGATCCGGGCGGCAGGCCGGCCCATCCGGGTGCTGAACCTGTTCGGCTACACCGGCGGGGCCACCCTGGCCTGCGCCGCGGCCGGGGCATCGGTCTGCCATGTGGACGCCTCCAAGGGGATGGTCCAGTGGGGCAAGGAGAACGCCGCCGCCAGCGGCCTGGCCGGCCGGCCCATCCGCTGGCTGGTGGACGACTGCGCCAAGTTCGTGGCGAGGGAAAAACGCCGGGGCAACACCTACGACGCCATCATCATGGACCCGCCCAGCTACGGCCGGGGCCCCGGCGGCGAAGTGTGGAAGCTGGAGGACTGCATCTACGACCTGATCTGCCAGTGCGCCGACGTGCTGAGCCCGGAGCCGCTTTTCTTTGCGGTCAACAGCTATACGGCGGGGCTGTCCCCGGCGGTGATGGAGTACATCCTCCGCACCACCCTCGTGCCCCGCTTTGGGGGCAGCACGAGCTGCGATGAGATCGGCCTGCCGGTGACGGCCACCGGCGGGGTGGTGCCCTGCGGTTCCACGGCAATCTGGGAAAACGCCAAATAAAAACAAGCATTGTGTATGGGGTGCAGCCCGGTTTGGAGACGGGCGTGCCACCGGAAAGAGACTGAACATGAAGGAAACGATTTTGCAGGCCGAAAACCTGCGCTTCCGGTATGACCCGGACGCCGCCGGCTACGCGCTGGACGGCGTGACGGCCGGGGTCAAACGGGGGGAGTTCGTGGCGGTGCTGGGGGCCAACGGGTGCGGCAAGTCCACCCTGGCCAAGCACTTCAACGCCATCCTCCTGCCTGAGTCGGGCACCGTCACCGTGGAAGGGATGGACACCGCCGACGACAGCAAACTCTACGAGATCCGCCAGAAGGTGGGCATGGTCTTTCAGAACCCCGACAACCAGATCGTCGCCACCGTGGTGGAGGAAGATGTGGCGTTCGGGCTGGAAAACCTGGGCGTGCCCAGCGGCGAGATGCGCCAGCGCATCGACGACGCCATGAAGATGACCGGCATCTACGAGCTGCGCCAGCGCCCGCCCCACAACCTTTCGGGCGGGCAGAAACAGCGGGTGGCCATTGCCGGCGTGGTGGCCATGAGCCCCGACTGCATCGTCCTGGACGAGGCCACCGCCATGCTGGACCCCCGCGGCCGCGAGCAGGTGATGCAGACCATCCACCGCCTCAACCGGGACCGGGGGATCACGGTGGTGGCCATCACCCACTATATGGAGGAGGCCGCCCAGGCCGACCGGGTCATCGTCATGAGCCACGGCCGCATCGTCATGGAGGGGACGCCCACCGAGGTGTTCAGCCAGACCGAAAAGGTGCGCGGGCTGCATCTGGACGTGCCCCAGGCCGCTGAGCTGCGGGACGAGCTGGTCCGCGCCGGCATCCCCATGCCGGAGGGCATCATCGACCCCGGCGCCTGCGCACAGGCTCTCTACGAGCTGCTGAAGTGAGGGAGGGCAGTATGGCAAGCATCATCAAGGTAGAACATCTTTCCTATGTGTATAACCCCGGGATGCCCGGCGAAGTGACCGCTCTGGACGACGTCAGCTTCGAGGTGGAAGAAGGGGATTTCGTGGGCATCATCGGGGCCACCGGCTCGGGCAAGAGCACCCTGATCGGCCACATGAACGGCCTGAACAAGCCCACCAGCGGCCGCATCTTCATCGACGGCCGGGACGTCTGGGAGGACCCGGCCAAAATACGGGACTTCCGCTTTTTGACGGGGCTGGTGTTCCAGTACCCCGAGTACCAGCTGTTCGAGGAGACCTGCTATAAAGACATCGCCTTCGGCCCCAAAAACATGGGCCTGGACGAAAAGGAGATCGACCGCCGGGTGCGGGAGGCCGCCCGCTTCGTGGGCCTGGACGGCGCCTTGCTGGACCGCAGCCCCTTTGAGCTTTCGGGCGGGCAGAAGCGCCGGGTGGCGGTGGCGGGCGTCATGGCCATGGAGCCCCGCATCCTGGTGCTGGACGAGCCTGCCGCCGGCCTCGATCCCGAGGGCCGGGACAGCATCCTCTCGGCCATCAAGCGCTACCATAAGCAGACCGGCACCACCGTGCTGCTGGTGAGCCACAGCATGGAGGATATCGCACGCTATGCGGACAAGGTGCTGGTGATGGCCCAAAAGCACGTGGCCATGTACGACACGGTAGAGAATGTCTTTGCCCGCGCCGAAGAACTGCTGGCCCTGGGCCTGTCGGTGCCGCAGGTGACCAAGATCTTCCTCAAACTGCGGGAAATGGGCATCGACGTCCCGGCGGACGTCTACACCATCCCCTACGCGGTGAAAAAGATCGTGGAGGCCAAGGCCCGCCGCGACGCCGGGGAGAGCCTCGTTTTGCCCCGCGCAGAGGAACAGAAGGAGAAAGGGGGCGCCGGCGCATGATCCGTGACATCACCATCGGCCAGCACTTTCCGGGCAGCAGCCTGGTCCACCGCTTTGACCCGCGGCTCAAGCTGGTCTTGACCATCGCGTATATCGCGGTGCTGTTCGCCGCTTCCAACCCGCTGGGGCTGGCGCTGTCGGTCCTGTTTTTGATGGGGATGTATCTGGTGGCCCAGATCCCCCTCAAAATGATCGGGCGCAGCCTCAAGCCGATCCTGCCCATCATCCTCTTTACCGCGGTGCTGAACGTGTTCTTCGTCAGCGGCGAGGGGGAGCCGCTGTTCCACTGGAGTTTCATCTCCATTTACGCCGAGGGCGTCCGCTATGCCGTCATCATGGGCGTGCGGGTGGCCGCCCTCATCGCGGGGACGAGCCTGCTCACCTACACCACCAGCCCCATCGTCCTGACCGACGCCATCGAGGCGCTGCTCAAACCGCTGAACAAGCTGCACTTCCCGGTGCACGAGCTTGCCATGATGATGAGCATTGCCCTGCGGTTCATCCCCACCCTGATCGAGGAGACCGACAAGATCATGAACGCCCAGAAGGCCCGCGGCGCCATGCTGGACACCGGCAAGCTGACCGAGCGGGTCAAGGCGCTGGTGCCGGTGCTGATCCCGCTGTTCATCTCGGCGTTCCGCCGGGCGGACGAGCTGGCCATGGCCATGGAGTGCCGCTGCTACCGGGGCGGCGAAGGCCGCACCCGCCTGAAGGTGCTGCGCTGCTGCCGGCAGGACTATATCGACCTGGCCTTCTGCATCGTATGCTTTGGGGTGATCCTGGCTTCGCGGCTGGTGTTCCCCAACTACTGAGTTTTTTGGATAGAGGGGCGGAGTTTTTGGCGCGCTGTGCGCTTGCCGCAAACCTGCCCCGTACGTGTCCCGACCGTCCGCGCATGTCGGCCGGCCGGGACTTTTTCTGTCGATGCCTTTTTTCACATTTTCGCCCTATTTGTATGCTATTTTGAATGGAGGTGCAGCCTGTGACCTGGCTGTTGACCCTGGCTTTTGACGGCACCGAATACTGCGGCTTCCAGGTGCAGCCCAACGGGCGGAGCGTGGCCGCCGCATTCCAGGACGCTTTGGAGGCGGTGATCGGCTTCCGGCCCGACATCAAGGGGTGCAGCCGCACCGACGCGGGGGTCCATGCGCTGGGCTTTGCCCTCAGCTTTGAGGCGGACCTGCGCATCCCGCCCGAAAAACTGCCCCTGGCCCTGAACACCAAACTGCCCCGGGATATCCGGGTGCTGAAAGCGCGGGTGGTGCCCGACGGGTTCCACGCCCGGTATGCCGCCCACACCAAGACCTACCTCTACCGCATCCACAACAGCGCCATCGACTCCCCCTTTGAGGAGCGGTATTACTGCCGCATCCCCGGCCGTCTGGACGTGGCGCGGATGCAGCAGGCGGCGGCCGGCTTTGTGGGCACCCACGACTTTCTGGCCCTGTGCGCGGCCCACAGCTCGGCGGCGGCCCACGGCGACACCGTCCGCACCATCACGGCCTGCGGGGTGGAGCGCCATGGGGACACGGTGGAGATCACGGTGACGGCGGACGGGTACCTGTACAATATGGTGCGCATCCTGGCGGGCACCCTGTGCGAGGCGGGGGCCGGCCGTCTGGACCCCGCGGCGGTGCCGGCCATCCTGGCCAGCCGGGACCGGAAGAACGCCGGCCCCACCCTGCCCGCCAAGGGCCTGTTTTTGCACCATGTAGATTATGGAAAGGAAGCAGAGGGATGAGAAAGACCGGTCGCAGGGCCCGCAGGGAGGAAATGTCCGCGGGCCGGATCGAATACATCGAGGCGGCGCGGCAGCGTCTGCGCAGCCGCCGGCTGCGGCGCACCATTTTGCTGGTGGCGCTGGTGGCGGCGGCAGTCATCTACCTGACCGGCCTGGTGAACACCTCGGTCATGCTGCTGGAAGATATGGCCGACAGCGTCCGCATCGCCCTGATGCCGGAGCAGGGGTTCCCCCAGCAGACCGGCGCGGGGGAGGTCTACCAGGCTGAGAGCCTGGGGGACAGTTTCGTGGTGCTGGGCTCGGAGGGCTGCACCGTCTTTTCGGACGGGGGCGGCCGGCTGAACGCCATCGGCACCGGCTACGCCCGGCCGGCCCTGGCGGCGGGGAAAAACAGCTTTGTGCTGTACAACCGCTCGGGCAGCGAGCTGCGGGTGGAGAGCCGCACCCGGGAGCTGTATACCCGCCAGACCGACGGGCATATCTATCTGTGCGCCCTCAGCGACAGGGGCGAGCTGGCCGTCGTCACCGACGACGTGCGCAAGCTGGCCCTGCTGACCGTCTACGACTCCAGCCGCAACGAACTGCTGACCTGGAGCACCACCACCGCCGAGGGCGTCCCCATGCGGATGGCCTTTTCGCCCGACGGCACCCAGCTGGCCATTGCCGCTGTCACCGCCCAAAACGGGCAGATGCTGACCAACCTCTACCTGCTCAACCTGCGGGCCGGGGAGCCCCAGCTGCTGTCCAGCGAGCCGGGCAGCACCCCGCTGGCCCTGACCTGGCCGTCCAACGACCGGCTGCTGGCCGTCTGCGACACCCACGCCGCCCTCTACGGCTCGGACGGCAGCGCCAAGGGCCGCTATGACTTTGGCGGCCAGACGGTGGCCGCCCTCTCGGCGGAACACGGGGGGCTGGCGGTCCTGTTCGGCAGCGGCCCGTCCAGCACCGCCCTGCTGCTGGACGGCGGGCTGGGGGTGCAGTACCAGGGGCCGGTGCCCACAGCGCACGGCATCGTGCGGGGCGCCGACGCCATTTACCTGCTGTGCGAAAGCTCGGTAGAGTGCTACGGCCTGGACGGGACCTATCAGTGGAGCTTTGCCCTGGACGCCCGCCCCCAGGCCATGCTGGCCGGCGGGGACGGGGACCTGTTCGTCTTTGCGGGCAACCTGGTCCAGCGGGTCACGCCGCCTTCGCCGGAGGCAGAGAGCAGCCCGGAGGCATAAAAAATCCCCGCCCGGAGGCGGGGAGAAGGATCAGCCGGCGTTTGGGGAACCTTTGGGGACAAATTCGATCTTGAGGTACATCCCCAACCCGTCGGCCAGGCGCAGAAGGGTGCGCACCGATGGATTGGCCGACCCGTTTTCCATTTTGCTGATGTCGCTTTGGGCAATGCCCGTCCGCTCCGACAGCTGTTTTTGGGTCAGCCCGGACTGCTTGCGGGCGTCGATCATGGCCTGCATGATGGCCAGCTCGGGCTGGAGGGCGTCCCACTCGGCCTTAAAGGCGGGGTCCTTCAGCTGCTGGTTGAGATAATTGCGAAAATCGCTCATCAGAGAGCCCCCTTTCGTTTGAGATATGCGGCGCGGTACTTTTTGGCGGTGGCCAGTTCGGCGGGCGGCGTTTTCTGGGTCTTTTTGGTGAAGCCGTTGGTCAGCACGATTTGGCGGCCCACAAAGAAGAAGTAGAGCACCCGCGTGATGTTGCTGCCCTGCTTGGCCCGGATCTCGAAGATGCCGTCCCCGATGTGTTTGGAATAGGGCTCGCGGAGCTGGGGGCCGTTTGCTTCCAGCAGCGCGAACCCCACCAGGAGTTTGGCCCGCATCTTGCTGTCGAGGGAATCGAGAAAATCCTGGACCGGGCATTCGCCGTTTTCTTTTTTGTAAAAGTCTACCTCGAAGTTTGGCATGGAATGCACCCTGGGTTGGCGTGATAGTATATATCCTATATTTATTATAGAGGACGCGGGCCGGAATGTCAAGGAGAAGAAAAAGCTCTAGCACTCTGACGCTGTGTCTGATAAAAAGTTTTGTGTATGTTCATGAATCCGTCATTTCTTTTTGATATTATTTGTACTGCGGTCTGGCTGGGCCTGACCGTGCACTATGCCCGCAAGGGGCTTTTGGCGGCGCTGGTCCAGATCGTGGGCAACCTGTTCAGCCTGATCGGGGCCCAGCAGCTGGCCGCCTGGGGCTCCGGGGCTTTGTTCGACCGGTTCTTTGCCGGCAGTTTCCGGGAGCGGATCGCCGCCGGGCTGTCGGCGGGGGGCGCGGCCGATCTGAGCCTGATCGCCCAGCGGTACGCGGGCTTCCTGCCCGAGAGCGTGCGCCGTCCGGTGGTGGAAGCCTGCGAGCGCGCGCTGGACGGCCTTTTGACCGACAACGTCCTGGTGATGGCCGACACCATCGTGCAGGACGTGATCCGGCCGCTGCTGACGCCGGTGTTCTCGCTGGTGCTGTTCTTTCTCTGCTTTGCAGGGCTGCGCATGCTCATCAGCTTGCTGGTCACGGTGCTGGGGCTGGTCAACCACCTGCCCCTGGTGGGCACGGTCAACCACCTGCTGGGGGTCCCCATGGGGGCGCTGGCGGGGCTGGCGGACGTGTTCCTGCTGCTGTGTGTGGTCTGGGCGCTGATGGTCATCACCGGCGGCAACCTGCCCTATTTGAACGAGGCGGCCCTGGGCGGCAGCGTGTATTATAAGATATTCAGTCAGCTGAACCCGTTTATGGGAACGGGGGCTGTGGGATAGACAGGAGGAATTGTATGGTCTGTGCTCGATGCAAGAAAAGACCGGCCATTATCTTCATCCAGCGGATGGAGAACGGCCAGATGAAGCAGGAGGGCTACTGCCTGCACTGCGCCCGCGAGCTGCACATCAAGCCGGTGGACGATTTGATGAAGCAGTTCGGTATGTCCGAACAGGACATGGACAATATGGAAGACCGGATGGACAGCATGATGGAGGAGATGGGCGAGGGGGGCAACCCCTTTGCCGCCCTGATGAAGATGCAGGACGACAGCGACGGCGGGGATGAGGACGGCTTCACCCCCGGCGGCAACGCCACCTTCCCCCTGAGCATCGCCGGACAGGAGGGGAGTCAGAACAGCAGCCAGGCGGCCCCCAAGAACGGCAAGAACGGCAAAAAGCCGCCCCGCCGCAAGTACCTGGATACCTACTGCGAAAACCTGACCGGCAAGGCCCGGGACGGAAAGCTGGACGACATCATTGGGCGGGACCGGGAGATCTACCGGACCATCCAGATCTTGTCCCGGCGGCAGAAGAACAACCCCTGCCTGATCGGCGAGGCCGGCGTGGGCAAGACCGCCATCGCCGAGGGCATCGCCGAGCGGATCGCCCGCGGACAGGTGCCGGCCCAGCTCAAGGACAAGGAAATCTATCTGCTGGACCTGACCGCCCTGGTGGCGGGCACCCAGTTCCGCGGCCAGTTCGAGCAGCGGGTCAAGGGCCTGCTGAACGAGGTGAAACAGGCCGGCAACGTGATCTTGTTCATCGACGAGATCCACACCATCACCGCCGCCGGCGAGAGCGAGGGCGCCATGAACGCGGGCAACATCTTAAAGCCCGCCCTCTCCCGCGGGGAGATCCAGGTCATCGGCGCGACCACTTTCTCGGAGTACCGCAAGTATATCGAGAAGGACCAGGCGCTGGAGCGCCGGTTCCAGCCGGTGCGGGTGGAGGAGCCCAGCATCGCCGACACCATCGCCGTGATGAACGGCATCAAGCGCTACTATGAGGACTACCACCACGTCCAGGTGCCCGCCGGCGTGGTCCAGATGGCGGTGACGCTGTCCGAGCGGTATATCACCGACCGCTATCTGCCCGACAAGGCCATCGACCTGTTGGACGAGGCCTGCGCCAGCTGCAACCTGGCCCACCCCGAGATCTCGGCGTTCCTGGAGGCGCAGAAGGAACTGGACGCCCTCAAACAGGAGGAGTCCGAGATGGAGTCCACTCCCACCAACGAGGCCATCGACTACGAGGCGGTGGCCGAGCGCAAGACCCGCATCGCCCAGCTGGAAGCCGAGCTGCCCGCCAAGCAGGCGGCCGCCAGCGAGATCAAGGTCTCGATGGACGACCTGGCCCGGGTGATCGAGCTGTGGACCGGCATCCCCGCCGTCAAGATCCGGGAGACGGAATATGTCCGCCTGGCCTCCCTGGAGGACGAACTGAAAAAGAAGATCGTCGGCCAGGACGAGGCTGTCCACCTGGTGGCCCAGGCGGTCAAGCGCAGCCGCGCCGATCTGGCCGGCCGCCGCCGTCCCGCCAGCTTCATCTTTGTGGGCCCCACCGGCGTGGGCAAGACCGAGCTGGTCAAGCAGCTGGCAAGCCAGCTGTTCAGCGGGCCCGACCCGCTCATCCGCCTGGACATGAGCGAGTATATGGAAAAGTACGCCGTCAGCCGGATGATCGGCTCGCCCCCGGGCTATGTGGGCTATGAGGAGGCCGGCCAGCTGACCGAGAAGGTCCGCCGCCGCCCCTACAGCGTGGTGCTGTTCGACGAGATCGAAAAGGCCCACCCCGACGTGCTGAACATCCTGCTGCAGATCCTGGACGAGGGCAAGATCAACGACGCCCAGGGCCGGACAGTGGACTTCTCCAACACGGTCATCTGCATGACCTCCAACGCCGGCTCGTCCGAGCAGGGCACCGGCGGCCTGGGCTTCAACAAGAGCGCCGGGGAGATGACCGCCGACAAGACCATGAAGGCCCTGCGCCAGTTCCTGCGGCCCGAATTCCTGGGCCGTGTGGACGAGATCGTGGTCTTCCAGCCCCTCAGCGGCGAGACGCTGGAGAAGATCGCGGCCCTCATGCTGGAGGAGTACCGCCCCGGCATGGAGGCCAAGGGCATCGCCTACAGCTACACCCCCGCGGCCCTCAAGGCCCTGGTGGCCCAGTGCGAGGGCGGCAAGTTCGGCGCGCGCGACCTGCGCCGCACCATCCGCAAAGCGGTGGAGGACGAAGCTGCCACCCGCATCATCGACGGCCAGCTCACCGCCGGCGGCAGCCTGACGGTGGACGCCGAGGACGGCAAGGTCGTTCTGCGGAGCTGAAAATAAACCCAAACCTCAACCAAGAGCGCCTGCGCAAGCGGGCGCTTTTTTGTTGCTTTTTTGGCCCTCTCCGGCCCTGCGGGCCACCTCCCCCGTAAACGTGGGAGGCCGAGCCTAAAGGTTACGTTTTCGCTCTCCCGCGTGCGTGGGAACCTCCCCTCTCCGTCACAGCGCAAAGCGCTGTGCCACCTCCCCCGCGGGGGAAGGCAAGCGTACCTGCGTCAATTTTGGCAAAGTTTGTGGTAAGGAAAAGCTAAAAAACTTCGCCTTACCACAAAGTTTTCCTTTACCCACGGGCGTAAACTTGGCTCTCCCTCCGGGAGAGCTGGCGAGACGCCCGCAAGGGCGGCGAGACTGAGAGGGGAGCCTCCCACGCGTGCGGGGGAGGTGCCGCCGCAGGCGGCAGAGAGGGCCAGTGCGCTTTTTGCTCCCCTCTCAGGCGCTTCGTCCTTGCCGCTTTATGCAGTGACAAAGAAGGTTACAGAAAAAGCCCGCAGGGGGACACCCTGCGGGCGATATGGATAAGCGTTATGCCAGGAAGGTAAACCAGACAAAGGAGGCGGCTACGGCCAGCATCATCACAATCAGTGCGCCATTGGCAAAGCCTTTTGTCACCGATGTTTCACAGTGCTCAAACAGCAATAGTTTGCGGCGGTCGTCGAGGATTTCCTGGTCCACAAAGCCGTTCATCTTCTGCCAGGCAATGTCGTGACCGTTCAAAAGGAACCAATCCTGTAAAAGATTTTCAAAAATGACGGCGGCAAACATAAAGGAAAAGATCCACAGCTCATTCCACTGAAGAGTGTTTACAACCTCTTTAAATCCAGCTGGCCTCAGTGCAGCTACGCTGCTAACATATAACACTACATTCAAAAAATGCTTTGTCAATGGGCCTTTTTTCAATTCCATCAGTTACGACTCCTTATGGCATTAGCCTCCAATGGACTGATAATAGTCCATTGTTGTGCTAATTAGTTTTCCACGATGATCGTATTCTTCAATCGTTTGATGATAGCAATGTGTGTAATAGGCATTATTCCATGCAAAAAGCACTTCATATGTTGCAGATTTCAGTATAACTGTGTCACAATTAGCATTCCAAGTAAAAAGAGAAGCATTTAAGAGAAATTCCGCGAGTTTACTGGCTACCATAGCAGGAGCGTTTTGGAATGCGCTTGATATTTTATACGCTAGCTGAGCAGCTGTTTTACAATTTTTAATGTCTTGTATAGTCATTCTGCATTGGTTGGAATAACCCACAAGGACATGTTTATATTGTGAACCGGTTATTTCGCTACCAAAAGGAACAATCACACTATCGTGACGATTTTGATCTTGGTAAAGATTCAGGAACAAGTTGTAATCAACTGTTCCTGTTGATCTCATTATCTCCCCTGTGCTCAGGGTACCTGTCAGTGTCATTGTTCCATTAGGCGTGACTATACGAGTCATTTCAAGCGTCGAAGAATCACTAAATGTGAAATGTGAACGTTCCACTACATTCTGACCCGACATGGAATATTCCACATGATAACCATCCCCGTTGTAAACAGATTGGACATCATCATGTACCGGAGCCGCAGCCAATGCGGTGGTTGCAACGGTACTCACACAAATAGCGAATGCTACTATGCCGGCGACAAACGATTTCAGTTTCATAAGATTTCTTCCTTTCTTTTAGCACAGAAGATACAAACTGATTCTCAAAGTGAAACGGCGGACGAACATATTGTGAAAGCTCACCTCCTGTCAAACGTGAAGAACTAAGAGCCATTCAGCGGCCGCTGAATGTATACCTACATTATATTATACTACATTGTTGCTTCCTTGTATATGCACGGTTTTTACGCCTTTTTTGCGCGGTTATGAGCAATTTGCACAAAATACCCCATCCGGGCAAGCTGGACAATGAGGCGAGACGGAGAGGGGAGAGCCTAAACGCAAAAGCCCCCGTCCATGGACGGGGGCCTTTGCTATGTGCAATGTTGGTCAGGAGGCGGCGCTGTCCGCGTCGCGGTAGATGCCGAAGGTGTTGTCGGGTTCGGGCATATCCACCCGGGAGGCGCGGCGGTCCACCGCCAGCACCATCACCGCCAGGACGGCGAACACCAGGGCCACCACCAGCCATTTGAGCCAGTTCGGGAGACGGTCCATGGGTGCAGCTTCCTTTCTTTATTCGGGGCGGCAGGCACGCCGGGCGCGGACCAGCAGCTCGCCGGCCTGGGCGGCGTCCAGGCTACGGGACAGCGGGCCGGTGCGGTTCCCGGCGCCGGGGCCGGTGTTGCCTTCCTCCAGGAAGGTGGCCTTGTCCCAGTCGGCGCGGCCATTCCAGGGGGAGAAGCCCGCCGGGGCGATGTGGGCCCCGAGCCGGCATTCCAGCACGGCGGTCTTGGCGTGGGGCCGCCAGGGCCGGCCCAGGTAGACCGTGCCGGCGGGGCAGTCCGAGACAAAATCGCAGTCCCAGAACACAAAGCCTAACCCGTCGGGCGGGGTGCAGGGGGCGGTCACATAGCCGCGGGCCTCGCCGTGGGCGGTGGGGTTGTCCGCCGAGCGGAGGACGCACTGCTCAAACAGGGCGTCCGCCCCGCCGAAGATGAAGTCGATGTCGCCGGTGATCTCGCAGCCCTGGTAATACTGGGCGCTGGGCCGCCGGGGGGCAAACACCCGCGGGCCCAGAAAGCCGTCCTTTTCCCGCTCCTGCTCGGGCAGGGGGGCGCAGAACAGCGTGTCCTGGCTGCCCAGCAGACGCACCCGCCGGAACACCGCCCGCTCGCTGTCCACATAGGCGGCGATGCCCTGGCCCACGCGCGCGCCGGGGCCGGCGTCGTTCTCGATGGTCATGTCCTCCACCGTCAGGCGCTGGCCGCTGAAAAAGGCGGTCCAGCTGCGGAAGGTGTGGGTGGGCCGCCCGTCCGGGTGGGGCAGCTTGCCGCCGTCGTTCCAGACCAGGCGGGTCTCGGCCATGCCGGCGCCCCGCAGGGTGATGTCCCGCTTTTCGCAGGCCAGTTTTTCCCGGTAGGTGCCGGGGCCGATCAGGATCTCGGCGGGGGTGTCGTAGGGGACGGCCAGCACCGCTTCGCCGATGGTGGCAAAGTCGCCGCTGCCGTTCTGTGCAACTGTGATGGTAAGCATGATGTGCCTCCGTTTCAGGTCGGTTTATTCTTCAGGCGGCGGGGCCTTCATGGTGAACCAGAACACCGAACCCTGGCCGGGGGTGCTCTGGACGCCGAACCGGAACCCGTGCTGCTGGAAGATCGCTTTGGTGATGGACAGCCCCAGCCCCGTGCCCGCCTTGCCGGCGTCGGAGCGGGAGCGGTAATACCGCTCGAAGATATAGGGCAGGTCCTCGGCGGCAATGCCGGGGCCGTGGTCCTCCACTTCCACCCGCACCCCCTCGCCGCAGGGCTCGGCCCGCAGGATGAACACCCCGTCGGGGCCGATGTGGTGCATGGCGTTGCCCAAGAGGTTGTGCAGGGCGCGCTCGATCATGGCGGGGTCGGCGTAGACTTCCAGGGGCTGGTCGGGGATCTCCAGCTTGAGGGTCCAGCCGTTCTGGGCGCAGACGGCGTCGTACCGCTCGCTGACCTCGTCGCACAGCTGGCCCATGTCGAAGCGGACCGGCTCGCACTTGTCCGCGCCGCTGGTCACTTTGCTCAGCTCCATCACGCTGGACACAAGGGCGGTCAGGCGGTCGGCCTCGTCCACGATGATGTTCAGCTGTTCGTCCCGGTGGGCCTTGTCGTCCCCGGTGATGTCCCGCACCGTTTCGGCGTACCCCTTGATGAGGGTGAGGGGGGTGCGCAGGTCGTGGGAGACGTTGGCCAGCAGGTCCCGCTGCATCTGGGCCGAGCGCTGGACCTCCTTGGCCATCTGGTTGAAATCTTCGGCCAGGGCGCCCAGCTCGTCCCGGCGGTTGGCGTCGACCCGGACGGCGTAGTTGCCCCGCGCCATCTGGCGGGCCGCCGCCGACATATCCCGCAGCGGCCGGGTGAACCACTGGCTGAACAGCCAGGCTGCCGCCAGCGCAAAGGCGAACACCAGCACCGCGGCCATGGGCAGCATATCGCTCAGCACCTGGCCAGCCTCGGCCACATGGACCAGGCTGGTGGACACCAGCACTGAGTAGGCCCCGTCCCGGCTCATCCGGCCCACCACCACCTGGGAGGAGCCGCCGCTGGTGTTCAGCACCTGCATCCAGCTGCCGTTGGCCCGGCAAGCCCGGCGCATCTCGATGACGGTGGACTTGTCCCACGAAAACCCGCTGTCCGACCGGGCCGAAAGGGTGCTGTTGTGCAGCAGGCAGGGGTAGAGGTTTTCAATGGTGATGATGCTGCGCAGGGTGGAGTCGGAGATGTCTACGCAGAAGTTGGTCAGCTGGGTGTTGGCCGAAAGGTTCTCGTACAGCCTGGTGCGGAAGGTGCTGTCCACCACCAGCACCCCGAAATTCCAGCTGGAAATGACGATGCCCTCGTCCTGGCTTTTGGCGATCAGGTCCACGATCTGGTCGGCCTGGCCGGCCAGCTGGGCCTCGATGCGCTGGTTGTACAGCGGCTCCAGCAGCTGGGTGGACAAAAACCAGTACATACCCAGCAAAAGCAGGCAGATGGACGCCAGGAACAGCATCAGCTGGGCGCGGATGCCCGGCGAAGGGCGGCCTTGCAGCTTCATACCGCGCCCCCGTTACCGGCGGGCGTCGGGGTCGAACTTGTAGCCGATGCCCCACACCGTGACGATGTAGCTGCGGCAGGCGCCCAGGTGGCCTCGCAGCATCTTGACGTGGGTGTCCACCGTGCGGTCCTCGCCGAAGTAGTCGTAGTTCCACACCTTCTGCAGGATCTTTTCCCGCGACAGGGCGATGCCCTTGTTGGACGCCAGGAACACCAGCAGGTCGAACTCCTTGGGGGTGAGGCTGACTTCCTCGCCGCTGACCTTGACGGTGTGGCTGGCCGTGTCGATGGACAGTTCCCCGAACGTCATCACCGAGGCGGCGGTGTCGGTGCGGGCCAGGGTGCGGTTGAGCACCGCCTTGACCCGGGCCACCAGCTCCCGGGGGGAGAAGGGTTTGACCACATAGTCGTCGGCGCCGGCTTCCAGGCCGGCCAGCTTGTCGTATTCCTCGCCGCGGGCGGTCAGGATGATGACCGGGGTGTTGATGTGGCGGCTGCGCATCTCCCGCAGGCAGGTCATGCCGTCCATAAAGGGCATCATCAGGTCCAGGATGACCAGATCGAAGCCGGCGCTCGTCACCTGCGCCAGCGCCGCCGAGCCGTCGGCGGCTTCCTCACAGGTATAGCCCGCATACTGCAGATGTTCCCGGATCAGCTCCCGGATGCGGGGTTCGTCATCGACGATCAATATCTTTGCCATAGGGCGGGGGTCCTCCATTTCTTCTATTCAAAAGGCTGACGGTGCAGCCATACTGCCACCAAATACAGGATACCTCTATAATAATACGGAAAATGTGAAGAAGTGTGAACAATGGGTGAATCCTTTGGAAAAGATGCCTCCATCTTGCATCTGGGAGACCAGATGTGTATACTGGGAACTGCAAGGCGCCGCCGCGCGGCGCTTCCACAACCCCACAAACCAGAAAGGATATCTGCCCATGCGTTTGGGATTGACAGAACTGCTCTTGATCGTTATCATCGCCCTGCTGGCCCTGGGGCCGGGAGTGTCCCGGTGGCTGAACCGGTGGTCCCGGCAGGCCAAAGCCAGCCGTGCCGCCGAGGCCCGCCGCCGCGCCGCCTGGGAGGCCGAGCGCAAAGCCCGGCGGGACTTCATCCTCCACCGCTTCCAGATCGTGGCAGCGGTGTTCGCCGCGGCGACGGCGGCGGCCCTGGTCTACACCCTGGGCCTGCGCCCCATCGAGGCCGCGCCCCAGAGCTACACCGTCCCCGTGGCGGCCAGCCAGACCGCGGCCCAGACCATCGAGGGCACGGCGGCTTTGCCCCTCGAAGGGTACCAGCCGCCCGACTGCATCGTGGTGCGGGACGGCTGGATCTACATGGCCGCCCGCCCGGCAGGCGGCAGCGGCAGCGCCCTGCTGCGGATGCGGGAGGACGGCAGCGCCCAGATGACGGTGCTGGCCGAGGAGGGGGTCATCACCTCCTTTGCGTTTGACCCGTCGGGGGATATCTGGTACACCCTGCTGACCGGCACGGGCGGGGCGCTGTGCCGTTTGTCCCACGACGATTGGGGGGCGTCGGCCCAGCAGGTGGTCACCCAGATCGACGGGCGGCCCCTGGCCTACCCGGCGGCGGTGGCGGCCGGTGCCGGCGGCGAGATCTACTTCACCGAGGCGGCCGGCTTCACCCCCAAGGCCGGCACTCTGGAGGAAGCGCTGCGGGCCGAGCTGGTGGGCCACACCGCCACCGGCTGGGTCTATGTGTACGACCCGGCGGGCCGCAGCGTCCAGCGGGTGCTGGGCGGCCTGGCGGGCGCGCCGGCGCTGGCGCTCTCCCCGGACGGGGCGACCCTCTACGCCGCCGACCTGGGCAGCCGCTGCATCTGGGCGGTGGAAACTTCGGCCCGGGAATTGACCGCCGGCGGCAAGGGCTGCACCCTGTTTGCGGGGGCGCTGCCCGGCTACCCCGGCGCGCTGGCTGCGGACGGGGAAGGGACGGTGTATGTGGCCTACCGCTGGGCGGAAGCCGGCTGGCTGGAAAGCCGCGCCCAGGACCCCGGCCTGCGCGGCGTCGCGGCCCGCCTGCCCCGCAGCGTCCAGCAGGGGCTGTTCCGCGCCGGGGAGCCTCTGGCCCAGAGTTACGCACCGGACGGCCGTCTGGACGAGGACTACAGCTCGGCGGAGGCCGGCGGCTGGGCCCTGGCGGCCAGCGGCAACCGGCTGTACCTGCCCGGCGCCCAGGACGGGGTGAGCTACTTCGTATTTTGATGGAAAAGAAACGAGGCGTATGGATATGACCGAAGAAGAAAAGAAACAGACCGCCCGGCAGGCCCGGCAGGCAGCGGTGGAGCTGCTGGCAGTGGCGAACCTGCACAAGGGGGATGTGTTCGTGGTGGGGTGCTCGTCCAGCGAGATCGTGGGCGGGCACATTGGCCACGACAGCAGCCTGGAAGCGGCCCAGGCAGTGTACGAGGGGATCGCGCCGGTGCTGGCCGAGCGGGGCATCTGGCTGGCGGCCCAGTGCTGCGAGCACCTGAACCGCGCCCTGATCCTTGAGCGGGAGGCCGCCCGCGCCTATGGCTGGGAGGAAGTCTGCGTCGTGCCCCGGCCCCACGCCGGGGGCAGCTGGGCCACCACCTGCTGGAAGCAGTTTGCCGACCCCGTGGCCGTGGAGGAGATCCGGGCCCACGCCGGGCTGGACATCGGCGGCACCCTGATCGGGATGCACCTGCGGCGGGTGGCGGTGCCGGTGCGGCTGTCGCTGGACCACATCGGCAAGGCCATCCTGCTGTGCGCCCGCACCCGCCCCAAACTGATCGGCGGCGAGCGGGCAAAATACACAGAGGAGGATTGAAAAGACGTATGCCTGAACGGAATTTGGAACAAATGGCCGAGGCGGTGGCGGAGATCCGCCGCCGGATGGATGCGGCCGCCCGCGAGGCCGGGCGGGACCCCGCCAGCGTCCAGCTGTGCGCCGCCTGCAAGACCCACACCCCCGAGACCATCGCCCTGAGCGCCCGGCTGCCCATCGACCTGTTTGGGGAGAACCATGTGCAGGAACTGTGCGCAAACTTTGACGCCGGGGCCTACTGCAGTAAGCCGGTGCACTTCATCGGCCATCTGCAGACCAACAAGATCAAAAAGGTGCTGGGGAAGGCGAGTTTGATCCAGAGCGTGGACAGCGCCCATCTGCTGGCCGCCCTCGAAAAGGAAGCTGCCAAACTGGACATCACACAGGATATTCTACTGGAAGTAAACATTGGCGGGGAGGCCAGCAAGACCGGCGTCTCCCCCGACGAGCTGTGGGCTCTGCTGGACACGGCCGCGGCCCAGCCCCACCTGCGGGTCAAGGGCCTGATGGCCATCCCGCCCGTCAACGACGACGACGCGGAGAACCGCGCGCTGCTGCGGCAGGTGTACAAGCTGTTCGTCCAGGCGGGGGAGCGCGGCTATGAGAACGTCCAGATGGAAACGCTGTCCATGGGGATGAGCGGCGACTTTGAAAACGCCATCCGGGAGGGTGCTACCCTGGTCCGCATCGGCACCGCCATCTACGGCGCCCGGGACTACGGCCCCAAAGCGTGAACATAATGTAGAAAACAGGAGAAAAACAACATGATGGATTTGAACGACGTGGAAAAACCGAAGTATGGCGACCCCAACCGGCGCCACACTTCGGCGGCGCAGCTGCTGCGGCGGTTTTGGCCGTACGAAAAGAAGTATTGGCGGACCATGGTCCTGGATCTGTTCTGCGCGGCCCTGACCTGCCTGTGCGACCTGGTGCTGCCGCTGATCCTGCGCTACATCACCAACACCGCCGTGAATGACCTCGCGGCGCTGACGGTGGGCATCGTGCTCAAGCTGGCGCTGCTGTATTTCGTGCTGCGGATCATCGACGGGCTGGCGGCCTATTATATGGCCGACATGGGCCACGTCATGGGCGTGTACATCGAGACGGATATGCGCCGGGACGCCTTTGCCCACCTGCAGCGGCTGAGCGTCGCCTACTATTCCAACAACAAGATCGGCCAGATCATGGGCCGGATCACCAACGACCTGTTCGACGTGACCGAGTTTGCCCACCACTGCCCCGAGGAATTCTTCATCGCGGCGGTCAAGATCGTGGCCAGCTTTTTGATCCTGAGCCGGTACAGCCTGGGGCTGACCGCCCTGCTGTTCCTCTGCGTGCCGCTGATGATGGTGGTATCAGTCAAGCTGAACACCAAGCTGCGGGCCACCCAGCGGGCCCAGCGCGTGCAGGTGGGCGAGCTGAACGCCCAGATCGAGGAGAGCCTGCTGGGCGAGCGGGTGGTCAAAGCCTTCTGCGCCGAAAAGACCGAGAACGAAAAGTTCGAGGCGGGCAACGGCACCTTCCAGCGGCTGAAAAAGAACAGCTACAAGGTGATGGCGGCCTTCCAGACTTCCACCCGGCTGTTCGACGGCCTGATGTACCTGGTCACCATCCTGGGCGGCGGCATCTTCGTGGTCAAGGGCTGGATCACTCCCGGCGACCTGGTGGCGTACTCCCTGTACGTTTCCACCCTGATCGCCACCATCCGGCGCATCGTCGAGTTTGCCGAGCAGTTCCAGCGGGGCATGACCGGCATCGAGCGCTTCTTTGAGATTTTGGACACCCCCATCGACATCGAGGACGCGCCCGGCGCGGTGCCCCTCAAACCGGGCCCCGGCGCCATCCGGTTCGACCATGTCAGCTTCGAGTACCCGGACGACCACAACAAGGTGCTGCGCAATGTGAGCATCGACATCCCGGCCGGCCAGCGGCTGGCCCTGGTGGGCCCGTCGGGCGGCGGCAAGACCACCCTGTGCAACCTGATCCCCCGCTTTTACGATGTGACGGCGGGCCGCATCTTCATCGACGGGCAGGACATCCGCAAGGTGACGCTGGAAAGCCTGCGCGCCGCCATCGGCGTGGTGCAGCAGGACGTCTACCTGTTCAGCGGCACGGTGGCCGAGAACATCGCCTACGGCAAGCCGGGGGCCACCCGGGAGGAGATCGCCGCGGCGGCCCGTCTGGCCGGGGCCGAAAAGTTCATCCTGGCTCTGAAGGACGGCTACGACACCTATGTGGGCGAGCGGGGCGTCAAGCTGTCCGGCGGCCAGAAGCAGCGGCTGAGCATTGCCCGCGTCTTTTTGAAGAACCCGCCCATCCTCATCCTGGACGAGGCCACCAGCGCCCTGGACAACGAGAGCGAGATTTTGGTGGGCCAGAGCCTGGAAAAGCTGGCCCACGGCCGCACCACCCTGACCATCGCCCACCGCCTGACCACCATCAAGGACTACGACCGCATCCTGGTCCTTGGGGAGGAGGGCATCCTCGAGGACGGCACCCACGAGCAGCTGCTGGAAAAGCACGGCGTCTACTACCGCCTGTGGAACCAGCTGCCCAGCTCGGAACTGGTGCTGTAAAACACAAAGGCTCCCCCTTTTGCATAGGATGGCATGACGACCATTCCATGCAAGGGGGAGCTTTTATGTTTCAGACCAAGATCGCTTCGCTGGCGCTGTGTGCCCTGACGGCGGCGGGCTGCTGTCTTTGCCCGTGGCCGTGGCTGCCCGGGGGCGGGGCAGGCAGTTCCAGCAGTTCCAGCTCGAGCAGCGCCGGCAGTGTGCCGGACATCAACTTTTCCGGCATTTTGGAGGGCGACCTGCCCGACGCGGCCAAAAAGGACTTTATCACCTTTGAGGACAACAGCGCCGACGAGGCCGCTTTGCAGAACGCCCTGAACAGCCTTTCGGCCCAGGCCACCGGCTCTGTGCAGGAGGGGCAGGTCACGCCCATCTACAACACCTCGCCGGGGTACGGCCAGATGGTGGCGGACTTCGTTTCCGCCTGCGGCATCAAGAACACCACCCTCAAGCGGGGCAACAGCCCGGACGGGATGTACTATTATTTTGTCAACAATCCCAGCCTGGACGCCGCCCAGCAGACCCGGTGCGCCGTCCTCTACGCCGCGCCGGGCTCGCTCGGGCTGGAAGAAGCCCTGCAGAAGGTGGCCGACCAGATGGACCCGGTGCTGGAAAAGCTGCCCGCCACCAACGCGCCGGGCACGCCGGCCTATCACTACCGGTACGTCGTTTCCACCAGCGCGGCCGGCCGCAGCCTGACCGGGGAGGACGGCTCGGCTGTCCCCGTCTACTACGTCGCCGTGACCGTCACCCGCATCCCCACCGCGGCGTAACGCAGCGTGGCGCAAAAGCGCCGCGCTCAGACTGCCGAAAACGTCCCGTCCATCCGCAGATGCCGGCTGGACGGGACTTTTTGTCTATGTGCGCCGTGTTATCAGCCCGTCACGACGGCCTCGATGACGGCCAGCACCACCAGCCCGCCCAGCAAAAGGAAAAAGCAGCCGCCATTCCCGCCGCCCCCGTGCCCGCCGCCTTTCCGGCTGCGGCGGAAGGCGGTCATATACTGGGCATAGCCGGTGGAGCCTTTGCCAAAATATCCATAATCGCGCGGCATAAGGGACCTCCTTAGAGCTTGGTGAAGGGTACGGTGTAAGCCGTGCCCATGGGCCGGGGGACCCGGCGGCAGAGGGCTGCCAGGTCGGAGGCGGCGGTCTGGGCCCGGGCGGTGCGGGCGCAGGCGTCGTTTTCGCGGGCCAGCCTGGCCAGGGAGGGGGAGACGGGCAGGCTTGCCGCCGCCAGCAGGGGCATGGCCTCCCTGCGGGCGGCCAACAGGTGGAGGTAGGGCGGCAGCGCAGGCAGGGTCAGCCAGCCCGGCCCAGCACCGGGGCTGCCGTAGCCCAGGGCGGCGTCCATGGCCAGACGGCGCATCCGGGCGCGGGGGTAGCGGACGGTGGTCAGCGCGTCGCAGAGGCCCTCCAGAGTGACGGCCTGCCGGACGCAGCTGTCCAGCCGGTGCTCCAGCCCTTCGGCGGCGCCGCGCACCCCCGCAAAGCCGCCCATGTCCGCGCGGGCCCGCAGCCGGGAAAGGACGGCCAAACTGACCGCCTGGGGGTCGGTGTCGTCTCCGGCGGCCCGGGCCGCCTGGTAGCGGGGCAGGGCCCTGGCCGGGACATAGGGGGCCAGGGCGTCGGGGCCTTCCTGCCGCCAGAGGGCGCGCAGGGCGCTGGCGCTGGCGTAGCGTCCGGCGGTGCGGGCGTCCCCGTGGTTCGCGCCCTGGCGGGGCAGGGGGACGGGTTCCAGCGGCGCGCCCAGCTCGAGGATGGCCTTGCAGTATTCCACCGCAAGGTTGTTGTTGGGCTTGTCCAGCAGGGCGGCAAGGCCCGCGCCGGGGGCGGCCTGCTCCACAGCGGCCTGCCGGGCGGCGGCAAAGTTCCGGGCCCCGGCGGCCAGCTGGCTTTTCAGGGCGGCGCGGTAGGCCGGGGAGGCCAGCACCCCGGCCGCGGCGGTCAGGCGGGCGGGGTCGGGGTCCTCCGCACCAAAGACCAGCGCGTCGCAGCCCGCCGCCGCCAGCAGGGCCACCCCCGCCCGGGCAAAGCTCTCGGCCCCCGACATGGCCCAGGGGGCGGGCAGGGCAAAGACCAGCCCGGCCCCGGCGTCCAGGGCGGCGGCGGCCCGCACCCCCTCGGGCAGAAGGGGCGGCGCGCCCCGCTGGGTCAGCCCGCAGCTGAGGGCCACCGCGACGGTCTGGGCGCCCAGCGCGCGGGCGGCCTGCAGCTGCCAGGCGTGGCCGTTGTGGAAGGGGTCGTATTCGGCGATGATACCGGCAAATTTCATGGCTTCTCCTGCTTTGGTCTGTATGTTGTACACAAGTTTTTGTCTTTTTGCCCATTTTCTCTTGAAAAGGGGCCGACTCTATTATATAATGTAAATGAATAGGACGCAACTGTTTGCAGGGGGACAGCTTTCAGACCTGTGTGCTGAATTTTGTGCGACCGTACAAACGCTGGGCGTTTCCTTTGTAAAAACTCCACAGGGCGGGCCACCGCCGGTGGATCGAATCAAACAGGAGGCAACGAGAAGATGAAAGTTCTGGTTATCAACTGCGGTTCTTCTTCCCTGAAATATCAGCTGATCGATATGGACGGCGAGAAGGTGCTCTGCAAGGGCCTGTGCGAGCGCATTGGCATGGAGAGCAGCACCATCACCCACGAGGCCAACGGCAGCAAGGCGACCACCCCCGCGATTTTCCCCACCCACACCGAGGCATTCCATGAGCTGATCAAGAAGATGACCACCGGCTCGGGCAAGTGCATCGAGAACGTCGGCGAGATCGACGCCATCGGCCACCGGATCGTCCACGGCGGCGAGAAGTTCCAGTCCAGCTGCATCATCACCGACGACGTCATCTCCGCCCTGCGGGAGCTGAGCCCGCTGGCCCCCCTGCACAACCCCGCCGGCATCCTGGGCATCGAGACCGCCCGCAAGGTCTTTGGCCCCGACGTGCCCCAGGTGGCTGTCTTTGACACTGCCTTCCACAGCACCATGCCCCCCAAGGCTTATATGTACGCCATCCCCTACGAGTACTATGAGAAGTACGGCGTCCGCCGCTACGGCTTCCACGGCACCAGTCACAAGTACGTCAGCCGCAAGGCGGCCGAGTACCTGGAGGAGCCCATCGCCCGCCTGAAGCTGATCACCTGCCACCTGGGCAACGGCTCGTCCATCACCGCCGTGGACCAGGGCCGCGTGGTGGATACCTCCATGGGCATGACCCCGCTGGCCGGCCTGATGATGGGCACCCGCTGCGGCGACCTGGACCCCTCGGTGGTCAACTACCTGAAGTACAATCTGGACATCACCGGCCACGAGCTGGACCAGATCCTGAACAAGAAGTCGGGCCTGCTGGGCATCTCGGGCGTTTCCAGCGATATGCGCGACGTCGAGAAGGCCGCCCGCGAGGGCAACAGCCGCGCGCAGCTGGCCATTGATATGCTGACCTACCAGATCAAAAAGGTGGTGGGCAGCTACATCGCCGCGATGGGCGGCGTGGACGCCATCGTCTTTACCGGCGGCATCGGCGAGCATGACGACATCATCCGCGCCAAGATCTGCCACCACATGGACTGGCTGGGCGTGCGCATCGACACCGACAAGAACCGCGCGCCCAAGGGCGACGTGTGCGAGATCACCGCATGGGGCGCCAAGGTCCGCACCCTGATCATCGCCACCAACGAGGAGCTGATGATCGCCCGCGACACCGAAGAAGTGCTGAAAAAGTAACGGCTTTTTCCATAAAACGGCATGACAGGGGCCGCGCATCCACACCGGGTGCGCGGCCCTTTTGGCCCTTTGGCGGGGCGGCGGACATGGATGCGCGTTTTTTCGACGGGGAAAAGTACGCCTTATCCGGCTGGAAATGGAATTTGCGCGCCCTGCCTCTGTTTTTCAGTTGACAAAACAGCCAAACCGGGGTACAATAAGAAAGTCCTCGGCTCTGAGGATGACATCATGCTTCAAGCCCCTGGCAGCTTACGATCGGCGCCCCAAAACCAAGGTGTAGTTCTTAATCCTTCCGCGGGCAAGAACAAAACAAGAGGAGATACCACAATGTTCGAAGACAAGACTTTAGTTTGCAAGGACTGCGGCAAGGAGTTTGTTTGGACTGCCGGCGAGCAGGAGTTCTACGCATCCCGCGGCTTTGAGAACCAGCCCCAGCGCTGCAAGGCTTGCCGTGACGCCCGCAAGAACGGCGCCCGTCCCGCCTCTACCGGCGAGCGCAAGATGTACGACGCTGTCTGCGCATCCTGCGGCAAGGCCTGCAAGGTTCCCTTCCAGCCCCGTGAGGACCGCCCCGTCTACTGCTCCGACTGCTTCGCTCGGATCAAGCAGAACTAAGTTGTAACCGAGAAGGGCTCCTGCCGCTTTGGGCGGCGGGGGCTCTTTTTGTGACCGGCTCACTTGCAAAAGGGCCGGGGTTTGGGGTATGATAAAGGCAGTACGCAACACGATACAATGGAGAGGATAAACGCCATGTTTGATATTTTCAATTCCATCCGCAAGAACCACGACAGCGAGCCCTTCCAGGTCACCCGCCAGACCGTCATCGGCGACATCCTGGACCTGGACAGCACCACCGCCCCCTACTTTATGGAGATCGGGATGCACTGCCTGGGCTGCCCCGCCTCCCGCGGGGAGAGCATCGAGGAGGCCTGCGCCGTCCACGGCGTGGACTGCGACGCTCTGATCCAGAAGCTGAACGCTCACCTGGCGAAAAAGGCCCAGGCCTGATATGGGCCCCACCCTGGACGCACGGCTGGCGGCCGCGGCGGCGCTGGTCCGGCCGGGGCTGCCGGTGGCGGACGTGGGCTGTGACCACGGCAAGCTGACCGCCGCCCTGGCCTGCTCGGGGCTGTACCCGAAGGTGATCGGCTCCGACCTGCGCCCCGGCCCGCTGGCCAAGGCCCGCCAGACCATAGAAGCAGCGCACTGTCAAGACCGCGTCGAGCTGAGGCTCGGCGACGGTCTTTCTGTGCTGTCTGCGGGGGAGGTGGGCACCGTGGTCATCGCGGGGGTGTCGGCCCAGACCGCCTGGGAAATGGTGGAGGCCGCCCCTTGGGTGTTTGCGCCCGGCGGGCCGCGGCTGGTGCTGATCCCCGCCACCCGCCACGACGAGCTGCGCCGCTGGCTGGCGGGGCACGGCTTCCGGCTGGTTTGCGACCGGCCGGTGGAGGCGGCGGGCCGCTGGTACGCGGTGATGGCCGCCGAGTATGACGGGCACTGCCATGCCCTGACCTGGGCCGAGGCCCTCTACGGCCGGACGGGGGAGTGGCCGGAGGCCGCCGGCTACGCCGCCAAACAGCGGGAAAAGCTGGCAAAGCTCCGCCTGGGCATCCCGGACGGCGCCCCCGACGCCCGCGAGATCGACGCACTGCTGCAAGGAGGCTGACTGTATGGAACCCATTGCCATCCAAACCATTTACGAGGCCATGACCCGCATCGCCCCGCCTGAGCTGGCCGAAAGCTGGGACAACCCCGGCCTGCTGGTGGACTGCGGCCGGCCGGCGGTCCGGGCCCTCACCGCCCTGGACATCACCCCTGCGGTGGTGGACGAGGCAAAGCGGCTGGGCTGTGAGGTGATCGTCGCCCACCACCCGGTGATCTTTTCCCCGCTCAAGCGGCTGGACCGGCAGGACGTGTCCTTCCTGCTGGTGGAAGCGGGCATTTCGGCCATCTGTATGCACACCAACTTTGACGCCGCCGAAGGGGGCGTCAACGACACGCTGGCCGGCATCTTCGGGATGCGGCAGGCCCAGCCCTTTGCAAACGGCTGCGGCCGGGTCGGGGAGATCGACCCGGTCACGGTGCCCGCGCTGGCCGCTCTGGCCCGGGAGCGCCTGGGGGCCCTCTGCGTGCCGCCCCTGGAAGGGCCCGCCGTACAGGTCAAATACACCGACAACGGCCGCCCGGTGAAGCGGCTGGCCGTCATCAGCGGATCGGGCGGCAGCCTCTTTGCCGAGGCGCTGGCCGCGGGGGCGGACTGCCTGCTGACCGGCGAGGCAAGCCACCACGCCGCCATCGACGCGGCCCGGCTGGGCCTGGGGCTGATCGCCGCCGGCCATTACGCCACCGAATACCCGGCCGCGGCCGCCCTGGCCGCCCGCCTGCAGGAGGCGGTGCCGGGCCTTGCCGTGATCGCCAGCCGGGAGAACCGGGACCCCTTTACTTATTTATAATGCAGCCCCCTCCGCCGTCCGCGCGGAAGGGGCGGAAAGGACCTTACTATGGCACTGGATGCCGCTACCCTGGCGCTGACGGCGGCCGAACTGGGCCGCATCGTGACCGACGCCAAGATCGCCAAAATCTTTGAACCCACACGGGACGAGCTGGTCATCACCCTGCGCACCCGCACCGACACCTACAGCCTGCTGCTGTCGGCCCGCAGCGGGTCGGCCCGGGTCTGCCTGACCAGCGAGACTTTTGAAAACCCCGAGACCCCGCCCTCCTTCTGTATGCTGATGCGCAAGCACCTGACCGGCGGCCGCCTGACCGCCGTCCGGATGGAGCCGGGGGACCGGATCGTCTACTTCGATTTTCTCTGCACCAACGAGATGGGGGACCTGGTCACCAACACCCTCTGCGCCGAGCTGATGGGCCGCTACTCCAACCTGGTTCTGGTCCAGAACGGGCGGATCATCGACGCCCTCAAGCGGGTGGACTTTGAGGACAGCGAGATCCGGCAGCTGCTGCCGGGGCTGGCCTACACCGTGCCGCCCAAGCCCGCCCGGCCCGACTTTCTGGCGGCCAGCGCTGCCTCCATCGTGGCGGCCGCCTGCCAGAAGGACCTGCCGGTGGCCGCCGCCCTCAGCCGGACGGTGGCGGGGGTGGGCCCGGTGGTCTGCCGGGAAGCCGCCTGGCGGGCCTTCGGCCCCGAGGAGCGGACCGCCTGCGAGCTGGACGAGGCCGGCAAGCACCGCCTGCTGGACGCCATTGAGGAACTGAAGGCGGAGCACGCCGCCGGGGGCTGCCCCTGCAGCGTGGCCACCCCCGAGGGCAAGCCGGTGGAGTTCACCTTCTTCCGGCCGCAGCAGTACGGCGGCGGGTACGAGATCCGGCCGTGGCCCTCCTTCTGCGAGATGCTGGAGGGTTACTACGCCGAAAAGGACCGGGCCGAACGGCTGCGCACCAAGAGCAAGGAGCTGCACAAAGCGGTGCACAATATGTATGAGCGCGCCGTCCGCAAGCAGGCCGCCCGGAAAGAGGAGCTGGCCGCCAGTGAAAAGAGCGAGCAGCTGCGGCTGTACGGCGAGCTTTTGTCGGCCAACCTCTACCAGGCCGAAAAGGGGATGAAGAGCATCACCGTCCCCAACTGGTACGACGAGGGCCGAGAGGTGACCATCCCCCTGGACGTCCGCTACACCCCCAGCCAGAACGCCCAGAACTATTTCAAGAGCTACAAGAAAAAGCAGACCGCCGCCCGGATGCTGGTGGACCTGCTGGCCGAAGGGGAAAAGGAGATCGCCTACCTGGAGACCGTCCTCTACGAGGTGGAGAGCGCCCCCGGCGAGGCCGCCCTGAACGAGATCCGGGCCGAGCTGAAAAGCCAGGGCTACCTGAAATACTACAAGCCCCGGGACAAAAAGCAGAAGCCCGCCGACTTCTACCGCTATGTGTCCTCGGACGGGTTCGAGATCCTGGTGGGGCGCAACAACCTCCAGAACGAGCGGCTGACCCTGCACACCGCCCGGGGCAAGGACCTGTGGTTCCACACCAAGAACGCCCCCGGCAGCCACACCGTGGTGATGAGCGGGGGCCGGGACATCCCCGACCGCACCCGGGAGGAGGCCGCCCAGCTGGCGGTGCTCCACTCCAGCCAGGCCAAGGGGGTCAAGGTGGCGGTGGACTACACCGAGGTGAAGAACATCCGCAAGACCGCCGGCCTCAAGCCCGGCATGGTGCTGTACGACAAATACGAGACAGCCTACATCACCCCCGACCCCGCCCTGGCGGAAAAACTGAAGAAAAAGTGACGCAAGGCGCCTGCATAAGCGGGCGCTTTTTTTGTTGGCCTCTCAGATGATGGCGCGTTTTTAGCCCTCTCCGGCCCTGCGGGCCACCTCCCCCGCACGCGTGGGAGGCCGAGCCTAAAGGTTACGTTTTGGCTCCCACGCGTGCGGGGGAGCTGTCATGCCGCTGTGCGGCATGACTGAGAGGGCTATTAGGCGGCACAGCGCCTGAGAGGGGAGCCTCCCGTGTCCCATTTTTGTACCGTCCGTCAAAAAATGGATGGTATTTTTGTGGATTTCGTGGAATTGCCCTCTTGCGCACAGGCCAGACTTATAGTATTATAAGGAGGCAGTCAGACAGCGCTGCGCATCGGCGTCGCTGCGCAGAAAAAGTTTGATTTTTTTCAAAAAAGGGCTTGCAAATCAGGGCCGGATATGGTAAAATATCTGACGGCTGCAAAGGGCTTGTGCGATACAAGTCGTGCAGGCCACGATAT
>ERZ1643250.510-NODE-510-length-41178-cov-67.726601_pt1 | contig 41178 bp, 75 predicted proteins | sample MGYA00579262_ERZ1643250 | MGnify/ENA primary metagenome ERZ1643250 (study PRJEB29033, sample SAMEA4952265) | chicken gut metagenome | biome: Broiler Chicken; feature: Gastrointestinal Tract; material: Caecum | place: Ireland | collected 2018 | study: Broiler...
TCTTTCAGTTCGTGCATGTATTCCATGATCTTTCTCCTTTCATGCCACACGGGTAATAATCAGGCTTGCGTTCTGGAGCTCGATGGCCTGAGTGCTGATATTTTTCACGCTGACAGTTGCAGGCTTACCACGGGGGACAAGGACAAAGGTAGCAACGCTCACATTAAACTCGTCGCTGACAGCGGCAGGGGTAACGGTAGCAGTTGCATCTCCCTGCGCCTCTCCTTCAATGGCAATAGCGATAGAGATAGCGCCAGCTGTTCCACCCGCAGGAACGGCAATATTTCCGTTAAAGATCACAAGGTATCTGGCAAAGCACTGCCCATTGGATGGGCCGCTTAGCTGGACAACACCGGAGCCCTCTCGATGATAGATACAGCCTTTTGCCGGTACGGGGGTTTCAGAAAACACCGCATTCCCATTGGCGGCAATCTGCTGCACAAACACATTGCTATACTGTGCCAAGAAACTCATTCCTTTCAAAAAAGATAGCGGCGAGGGTATTCCCCCGCCGCATGGTTCAAAATCGGCACGGGGCCGAACATGTAAGTTTTTCTTACAAGTTGAGATATTCAGTTAGCAGCCGCAACTATTGCAGGTATTGCAGAAGTTGGGGAAGGTCACCGGCTGGGGGGGCTGCACAACATAAGCAGCGGTGGGGCAGTCATGGCCGGTGCGCCGCAGCAGCTCGGCGGTCTGAGCATCGCGGGCCGCCTGATTCACGGCGTTGCTGTTGGAGATCAGGGCATTCATGCGCAGGTCGCTGTTCTCGCGCTCCAGAGTGCGAACATAGTTGTCGTTCAGAGCCTGGAGAATCGCCCGACTGTTGGCATTGCTGTTCTCCATCAGGTCGCGGGTAGCGTTCTGAATGGTGTTCTGAGTGGCTGCCGCGCTGGTGGCGATGTCATACCGGGTTCCCTGAATAGCGCTCTGGGTCTCGCAGCAGCAGGAGGCGAGCTGGGAAGCCAGAGTGTTGAAGCCCTGCTGAGTGTTGTAGCCCAGCTGGCACACAGCGGTGTCAACCCCGTGGAAGCCATTGGTCACAGCGTCCTTGATGGAGGTCTGGCCGTTCTGGAGGCCGTTCAGGGCAAAGCCATCGTTCAGGTCAGCGCGGGTAATAGTACCCTGGGCGTTGGGAGTGTTGAAGCCGCCATAGCCGCCTCCAAAACCACCGCCGAACCCACCATAGCCCCAGCCGCCAAACAGGACGAACAGCAGGAGCCAGCTCATCCAGTCGCCGCCCCAGCCGTTGCCGAAGCCACCGTTGTTACCCTGATAGACCGGAGCCACAGGCATGGTCATAACAGTGCTGTCATTGGAAAGAGACATTGCAATTTCTCCTTTGATAAATTTATTTCAAAACCCGGCCGGGATTTTGATTGATAAATGAAAATGCAAACTGCACTTTGCAAAATTAAAAGAAAAATGTGAAGTAGAGTTCGCAAATCTTCTTTACATTTTGCAGAAAGTGAACTTATTTCTTTACTTTCTGAACTCTCAAGTAATTGAGAGTAATTAGAGAGTTAGATGGTTACTTCCCGAACATCCCCCGCATCCCCTCAAACATACCCTGCATCTGTTGGGCCTGTTTCTGGGCCGCGTCTAACTGCTGTTGAGAGATTTTCCCGGAGGACACCATTTCATTGATGATCTGGTTTGGGTCCTTACCCCGCATCTGATTCATAAACTGCTGAAACTGCCGCATCATATTCGGCTGGTTCATAGCCTGATAGAAAGGATTCATTCTGCGTCCTCCTTTGCGGTCGTTTTCTTGGCGGGCCTGGATGGTTCTTTGACTGCTACCAGAGCGTCCAGACGGGCCTCTAAGGCCTCCAGACGGGATAGGGGCGCATACTCCACTGACGGGACTTGCTGGGCCTGTACGGGCCGCTGTGTTCGCTCTACGAGGTCGTAGGTGGTCAGGGTGGGTTTTCCGCTTGCGTCCGCCTGCTTGAGATAGACCACCGGCGCGGAGCTGTCCCACAGAGTGACCGCACTGTTCGGGGCCACCAGATATTCCCGTGCGGCCTGTTCGTTTGGCACCCACACAATAGAGGGTTGCTGTACGGGCTGTTGCATGGGCGGCTGTTGGAGTGGTTGTTGCATATTTTGCATCTGCCCCTGTCTGAGCTGTGCCAGCTGGTCCGGCATGGGGGGCTGATAGTATTGATAGGTTGGGTAGTAAGGGGTATATGGCATAACACGTCATCCTTTCCAGTAGTACAGGACCTCTTTCTCACCGCTGTCCCAAGTGTCGTATAGGGTCCCGTCGATGATACAGACCACATGGGAATTGAGGCCAAGGAGATAAGCCCCACGCTGGTGGGTCCGCGCAAATTCATTGACAGTGGTATGGGGTGGAGCTGGTCTGCGCTCAAGCCCATACCGGATGAGATAGCTCCGCCAAACCTCATTGGAGCTGGGCATATCTTTTAGGAGGTACCCTTCCAGGCACAGGCCGATATAGGTGGTGTCCCAGTCCTGGTCTAATGCGGTGGAAATCGCTCTAACCGTGCAGTCCCCCACATTTTTCTCGTAGGGGTTCGGATTGTAAAACTCAAACATACTGCTTCCGGTCATCGTACAAAAGCTCCTGCTGGTGGATGTATCCTTCCAGGCCGGAGTAATTTCCGTCAGCGGCATATTTCATGCAGATGTCCCACGCGCTGGACTCCGTGAAGCCGCAATTTATAAGCCGTTTAATCAGTTCAGATCCGTTCAAAATCAACAAAAACACGTCCTTATATCAAAAATAAAAGGAGAGGCAGAAATCCGCATATTTAATGCGAGCGGCGACGTGAACCGCTGTCTCTGTCCCTCCTTTGATTTAATTTTCGCATAAAAAAAGAGGGCTAACCTGTCAGTTAACCCTCGATTTTCTGTCACAAAACTGTCACAGCACTTTATGGATTTTTTTCTTAATGCTCCGGATGCGGCGGTCAACGGTAGACTCCGACATCTTCAATTGCATTGCAATCTGGATGCGGGAGTTATCCTTTACGCGGAGGTTAAAGACCGCCAGTTCGTCCGGGGTAAAATTGCAGACATTTCGGAACCATTCACATTCGGGTTCCGTGAATTCGGTCCGAATATTCATGGTTATCTCCGTTTCCGCTTGCGCTTAACCACCCGTACTCGGGTCCCCTTCGAACCCGATCTCCGGCGATGTACTACCACCCTCGCCATTGTAAATACCTCCGGTGTTATCGCCCTGGACGTAGTTGGCGTTACCTGAACCCTCACCGCTATCGACCACAACAGTATCAAACAAACTCCACTGGTGAATATGATAGATGTGTGTTCCAATCAAACCACCAATGGTTAATGCCAGCAACACAAACATGCAAACAATCATGATTCTCAGAAACTTGTTCGTTTGCTTTTGATCGTGGTACATCTCCGATGCTAAAGAATCGTTGGTGTTCTTTTCAGGCTCAGACATTTCCTCACATCCTTTCGGGCTTATTTTACCACAACAATCATGCTTTTCCAATCATTTTTGCAAAACGATAAAGCATAATCGCAATCTGTCGCCGCGTGGGCTGATCGTTTAGCATCATGTCTCCATTGGCGTCACCCTGCATGATACCTACATCCTGGACCCACTTCACAGCCTGGTCGATCTCACTCATTTCTGTTTTCTCTTGATATCCGGGCCATCCAGAGACAACCACCTCTTTACCAGAGCGATTGTCCCAGCGGCTTCTGTTGGTTCGTACGTCAACATGGGTAAAGGTCTGATAGACCCCAATACCTCCAGAGTTGGGCATCAGGTATTCAGCATACTGGGCCACAGTCAGCGGGTCTACACCCTTTGCAACGACATCCGCCGCTGTGCCTTTGACGTGCTGACTATTGGTCGCGCCTCCGACTTTCTTATTATAAGTGCTTGTCCGATAGCCGGAATTGATCGTCACCGCAACGCCGAAGTGGTCACGGATTTTTTGAAGAAGACTGACCAGCTCATCAGCAATCAGTACCGTATCAGACCCGTCATTGCAAGCAAATTCCTTGACCTTGAAATTATCAGACAAATAGGTTCCGCCATTTTTTTTGACAGAATACGTTTTAATGCCCGTGCTATCATCCCCTTTCAGATAGACTAGAATGAGGTCATGGACAGCCCTGGTAGATTTGATGGCTTGACCTCTGAACCAGCACTGGGAAGAACCACCTCCATCCAGCATGACAGCGGATTCCCAGTCAGCCGCCGCCAAGTCGTCCCGAAGCGTTTCGGGGGTCCGTTCCATCGTCCCACCGTCACGGGTACAGTAGAGAGCTAGCCGGTCTCCCTTGATACCCATAGCGGTGCGGCCTCGCTTGCCTCCTTGCCCTGAATCATAGGTCAACTCTGGAAGTGCGCGCCCAGCAACCACAAGCGGCGTACAAGCGATATAATTGCGCTGTGACGGGTCTGGAAGAGTATCCATGGAAATATCCGGCCCGTCGTTCCAGGCGTATCCTGCGACGCTGTAATCGGGATTGCAAAGCACTTTCCCATCCGCTTTCAAATGGCAGTTGGGCTCAAAAGTCCTCATGTTGTAGAGCGTGCCGTTGATGATGTAGTCTGCCCCGGTCTCCGCCCGGATTTCAGACAGAGACCGCTTGGCAGTGTTTACATAGATTTGAATTTTCTGGATGTTAGACAGTGGGATAGTAACTGCCAAATGGTCAGCCATTGCCACCACTTCCCATCTGCTTGAACACCTGATTGACACCGGTGGCCGCAAAGCCGCTCACAATTCCCACAGCCGCAGCGGTGATGTAATCAGTGGCCGGAAAATCCGGCATCAGGAACATACCTGCAATGCCCAGCAGACCGCCGCAGACGCCACAGATGATAGGAATAAACTTGCTGTCCAGAGAGGAGGCCTTGACGCCCTGACCGATCAGCAGGCAGATGACGGTAATTGCCGCCACGCCGGTGATGCCAAGAGAGGAAATGTCCATCTCAGTCCTCCTCCGTCAGCACGTCGCCCCGCAGGCGGTATTTCCGCCCGGCAATGTACACATAGGCAGTTTCCTGCCCCATGTTCACGTCCACGGTCTTGCCGCCCACCACATGCACCTTCTCCATGTCACCCACGCCGTGGTCCATCAGGCCGTAGCCGTTGGCCTGGTCGGGGTAGTAGCCCACGGTTGTGGCCCGCTTCTCTTCCTCTGTCAGCTTGTTCCGGTCGGGGTTCAGGTAGATGTTGCTGCCCGCCTCCTTCAGGGCCTCATTGGTCTCAGGCAGGTCCTTCTCGCCCTTGGTGTAGTCCAGGATGATCTCTTCAATGGTTTTCATAAGTATGTACTCCTTTCACATTACAGCCCAATTTGGGCCAGAATAAACGCAATCACAGCCGCAAGCACCGCCCACACGGACTTGTCCACGATGGTCTCCCACCGCTTTTTCGGCTTGGCCTGCTCGGCCTCCTGCCATGCGATCAGCCGGTCCAGCTTCTCCATAATATTGTCGTACTGCTCATTGCGGGCGGCCTCCGCCTTTTCCAGTTCCCGCATCCGGTCAAAGAGTTCTTTGTGGGTGCTGCGGGATGCCTCCCGCCATTCCGACATCTGCTTTTCCAGCATGTTCGCTTTGGCAAGCCCTGGGCAATCCCTCTGCGGGTCTAAAATGCACTTATCATCCAATGGCGCACCGCCTTTCACTCAGAATAGAGTTCCCACGCCTGAGCGTATTCCTCGGGGGTGTACACAGTAGCCTGCTTGCATAGGTACGTGTTCCCATCCGTCCAGACCATTTTAGTTCGATAAAGTTTGCGCATGTTGCCTCCTCTTTTATACTGCCTGTATGGTAAAATGCCCGGTCACAAAATATCCAACACCATCCACTAACTTAATTCCCCCAGAAATCGTTCCAGTTTTGCCATTCGCTGCAATAATGCTATTTTTTAAAACATGTATAGTATCATTTGAATTCCTGCTAGTTTCTATGGAATGATACGTGTTTCCGTCAGTAAATAAATATTTTGTGTTAATTGGGACAAATCCGGTTGCTCCAAGAATGGTTCCCGTTACCAGCTCGGGAGTGCCTCCCTCAAACGTCCCCGTCACGCCAAAGATATTCACTCCGCTTTTGATGTTTTCCGGGACAAGATTTGCGCTTCCTGCAACGGTGACGTTTCCGGTGGTGTATCTTCCAGAAGCCACTGCTGTTTGTGTGCTTGTACTTGGTGTAATTGTCCTGGCCGCCTGTGTAGGAAGCTGTTGTGTGGCGCTTTGATCGCCTGCCGTTGCGGTAATCAAACCGCTGGAAGAAACGGAAATCACAGGGGCCTCTTGCTTGCCACCTTGAACAGTTGGATTGAAGATCATACTCACACCTCCTGGATTTTCACATTGACATTGATATTTGCGGAGGGCACCTCTGTGCAAGTAAACGTCAACGTGTTCGCTCCTTGGGCCGTACACCACACGCCAGCTTGCGCCCAGTTATCAGCGTCCGTCTTGGAAAGAGGAGACACATCGATTGCCTGTGCATTGTTATTTGCAACTACGCCGGTCACCGTAACAGTTTGGGAGTTGGAGGACCAGCCGGATGTGGTGAGGGTGGCGGTGCGGAGGACAATGGCGGGGGCGGCACCCACCATCTCAGCCGTATAATCTCCGTTCTGAGGGGTAACTGCTCCCGTCCGGCCCTTGAAGCTAGTCACGCCGGTGGCGGGGGCGGCAACTGCAACTGCGTCTCCAGCAGAGTTGAATCCAACAAGCTGGTCTTCGGTTCCATTTAGCTTGTCCTGCTTGCTATCCCATGTTTTTTCCTTGTTTTTAACGGCTCCAATAGCCGAATCAATTTCCGGGCCAGTATATGAACTGTTGTATGCCATTATTTCACCTCAATCTCACATAAAATAGGTTTCCGCCCATCTCAATAAGGCTGTCACCGTCGGAAAGGACAAACATCGTCTGGTTCGGATTAGCGGGGTTCTTTGCGACCAAAAATTCCTGACCGTCTGCCGTGATCATCCCGTCGCTGTAAAGCGGGATAAAAGACCAGTTATCGTTCCAACTCCCATCCTCACCTCTTGCGAACAGCGATATGCGGTATTCTCCATCCCCGTGCACCAGGTAATCATCATAGACCTCGAACGACCTCTGCGTGTCCGCCGGGGTTCGGGAGAAGGAAGCAATAAGCTCCCCTCTCCCAATGCCCCAGTCTTCGCCGAATTTGGTCGCACGGCATTGGAACTCCGTGTAGGCGATATTGGACGAAAACAAAACGGAAATGTGGTCGAAGCCGGCCTTGTCTGATACCCTGTTGCCGGAGACTGAGAATGTCAACTCCGGCGCAGCCATCTTACACTGTGCTCCAGGTGCCAGCGGCGTTGCGCACGAACACCTTGACGATCTTAGTGCCGTCGCCGGAAGAAGCGGTCTTCAGGTCAGTCCCATCAATCGTGACCTGAATGTTGGTTTCGGCCTCATAGGGCTCATCATCACTGGTGCCGCTGGTATTGATGGAACCGGCGGTAGTGGGGATAACAGTACCCGCATCCTGCGTGGAAGAAGTAGCGGGAACCACACAGACCTTGTACTCCACGAACGCAATGTCGGACATGAAGTTGATAATGGCCTTGTCGAAGCCCTCCACCTCGGAAATGGTGGACCTGTCGGGGCCGGTGACAGTGACGGTGGGCACAGCGGTGTCCAGAGTGATGCTGTCGGTGGCCTCTGCAGTTTCGTTGCCAACAGAGTCACGCACCTTGACGTGGACAGTCTTCAAACCGTCGCCAGTGGGCAGGGTGATGGACTTCGAAGCAGCGTAGGTTTCCCACGTAGCGGAGCCTTCGTCCTTGACGCCTTCCACGCCCCAAATCTTCATCTGATAGCCGGTAGTTACACCGTCAGTCAGATCGAGGGTCATCTGCACCGTAACAGTGGTGGTGTAGATGTCATCGCCATTCAGATGTACCGCAAGGCCACTAGGGGCAAGGGTATCCAGCGTTAGGTTAAAATAAGATGCCATTTGTTACTCTCCTTTATCAGAAATAAGTTGTATATAAACGTAGCCGCCGGTCCTTTGATACACCACATCGTTTCCAACGGCTACGGTTTTGACACCCATGGTGCCAACCATCAGGGAGGCGATCTGCTCCGTTCCTTCATAAACCATTTACTTACCCCCTCAGAAAATAGATGGTGTTTGGGTCTTTTGTGGGAAGCAAATCATATTCTGACTGGTCCATAACTTTGATGGTGTAATCAAGCGTTCCGCCTCCGCCGGACATTGCTTTCAGAGTACCGGCTTCATCTTCGATGATATAAGGAACGGCTTTCCCATTCTCCATGACGGAGATCTTTTGTCCAACATATGCTGTCGGGTTAGTCTGAGCATAAGTCTGTGCCTCTGCCAAAGAGGGCCATACTTCCGTACCATCCAGCGGAAATGCGTCCTGCCGGTTAATTTGCAGGGGAAAATCCATTCCGGCATAGGTTTTTTTCGTCGTATCAACTGCCATAGATCATCTCCCCCCTTAACCAAGCGTAACTTTCAGTGTTGCGGCGTTTCCATAGGGTACTGCCGGTTCAAATGTCCAGACGTTGTAATCAACAGCGGTGTACCCGTTTGCGCCCTCCACTCTTACAGCGCTTTTTACAAAGGTGCCTGTCACATCCGCATTTAACGCCGTTTCATTGATAACCTGTGTCACACCGGCTGCTGTGGCAATACAGGCAATGCACACTCTGTTTGCCCCGGCAGGCACGTTGATGGTAATTGTACCTGCTCTGTACGCCTGATTGCTTTTTGTCAGCCCACGGATATATGCGCTGTCAAGTGTAGGCTTGTCCACTGTCGCTCCGTAAAAATAATTTCTGTACGGCGTGTAAGCGTTGGTCTGCTTGTTTTTACTGCCTGCCGTAATCGCCACAACGGGGCTGGAATCGCCGCCCAAGTTGTCATGGGCTGTCACACCGGCTGTGTGCTGGACGGTCGCCCGGTATCTCAGAGAGGAAACCACATTTTCTCCGCCCTGATCTCCGATAATGAATCCGCTTCCGCCGTTGTTATCCGACCCGGCAGAAAGCGTCGCACCAGTCGCAATCTGTGTACTGCCCGCGTTTGTGACCCGTTCTACCTTCCAGCTTTCAGCGGTAACGCCTGTTGCGGGCCCGTACTGATAGGAGCCGGGATTCAATGTCGCTTCTGTATAGTTTGCTGCCGCAATGGAAGTGCCCGCTTCTACTGCACCAGCGCCCGTTAAGTTAAATCCATTGATGGAGGGCTGTGCGGTAATCGTCGGTTGGAGGGTTGCGGTAAAGATGTTTTTCAGCATCTCTGTCAGCGTCATACCAGCGACTTCCTTAACCGCTGTGCCATTCTGTGTTTTAGTCCAGTTTCCGATCTGCGTGTAATTCCCTGCGAGGGTAATGTTTTCCGCCATAGTGATGTCATCTGTGGTCAAGTCACCAGCCGGAGCACTTCCACCATTTACCCACACCGCAACGCCATTCAGAGCGCCAAGCACTTTTCCGTTGTCGGCTTCTGTGATTTCCGGAATCCCTTCTCCGTCATCACCTTTGGGGCCTTTGATGTTTACGGGTTCAGGGTTCGGAAGCCCACCGTCATTTGTAAAGCTTAGATTCCCTTCGCTGTCCACGCTGGGTGTAAAGGTTGTTCCGTCTTTACCAGGTGATCCATCCTGCCCGGGAACGCCGTCTTTACCATCAGAACCGGCAGGGCCTTTGATGTTCGCACCCTCAACGTCCGGCATAGTGGGATCACTGGCCGTCCAGGTGAGGTTTCCTTCATCATCCACGCTAGGAACATAGTACCCGCCGTTTTTACCGGAGCCGCCACCGCCGGTTTCATATACTTCGTTAATTGCATCCACGAGAGAATTCTTGTCTGTGGTCTGCAAGTCCTCCAGATTTCCGATATTCCCCAAAATCTGGTCGTAAACGGACGGAGTGGGCGGCTGTGTACTCTCTCCGGGATTGACACCTTCTTTGATCTCTCCGCAGCTTGCCCAAATTGTGGGAAGGACTACGTTTCCGTTCTTCGTTCCATAAACGCCCGCATACAGGGTTCTTTTGGCATCCTGAAGGACTTCCCACGGAATAATGCACATTCCGGTCTCGTCCAGGATAGTGGAAATTGTATCGTTTCCAGCCTGAAACACCGCTGTCTTCTCAAGTCCATCCCAAGCATTGTCAAACTGAAACTGGCACTGGTAGACATTAACAGAGCCGGAGGTGACGATTTCTTTTTGGTTGAGTTCTAGGACTACCTTCTTTGCGTAAAATCGGAACATTTATTCACCTTCTTTTACAATGAAGATGTTCATTGCCTGGATTTGCTGCCAAAGTGCAGAAATAGCATCATCAACATATTTTTTGTTTGCACCGTCATTGTCATCTTCAGGAGAACCAACACCAGCGATTTTATTTCCGTTCATCTGAAGAGTTCCGGCCATAGGAACAGAACCATCAGCCATAAAGTCACCAGCACCAGTTCCGTTCTGGCCGTTGTAGACGGTAAAGGTTCCAATCTCGGACCCATCCGTGGAGTACATGGTATAGGTGTCCGTGGTGCCGGGTGCGCCCGTGCCGGACGTGCGCTGGATGCTGTCAACGCTTTCTCCGGCTTCGCCCTGGATTCCCTGGGGGCCGATAGGCCCTGTAGCGTCACCAGCATCGATGGGTCCCCCCTCGCTCAGTGTCAAAACAAGGTGACCATTCTCCTGGATTTGTGCGGTTACAACGCTCACACCCTGGGGTCCGGTGGGGCCGGTGTCTCCGGTGTCGCCCTTGTCGCCGGTGTCGCCTTTGGTTCCTTTCAGGCCGGAAAATGTAAACGTGAACACCTTTGCTGTATCCGGTCCGCTGGTTTCGACTTCCACCGAAGGAGTTCCGCTAGTGTCGTCCACGGTAGCGGTAGCCTCACCAAACCCCGCCGCCGCTCCCGGGTTACCCTGAGGTCCCTGCTCGCCCGGCAATCCAGGCCCGCTTAACTGCATCCAGTTTACGCCGTCGTTGCTGGGCGTCACGCCCGTGACCTCTTTCATGGCGAGATAGCTTCCGCCCTGATAGCCCACGATGTCCAGGGCATAGTAAGTGGTACCAGCGTTATAATCTCCTCTTGGAGTTACACTGACCTTTCCTAAAACCTGACTAGGCACTAATCGTCACCTCCAAAAATCCATCGGCCAGACTAAATGCAGGCCCGGTATATCCATCCGGCGTATACATAACCAGTTCGCCGGTGTCCATGTCTATCTCAAACGTGGCATACATTACGTCTCCACGAGCTGCCTCTCCGGTATCAACATATTCCCCAGTTTCAGCGTCCCACGTCCACCAGGTGTCGTTTTGGATGATAGGGGGCTTGCCGGAATACTCCTGGGCCGTCTCGGCGCTCTCAGCGGCCTCTGTAGCGCTTTCTGCGGCGTTCTGTTCAGACTGAGCCGCATTGGACGCGCTCTGCGCCGCCTGGGTTGCGCTGGTTGCCGCCGCCCGTGCTTGCTGTTGGGCCTGGGTTACATACTGGCTGACGGAATTTTGCGCAAATTTTTTCCACTGCGCACCAGTAGTTTTCATAGCAGCCCCCTGCTGTTCGCAGACAAACAGGGAATCATCATCGACAGTAGTTGCGGCAGGGAGGCTTCCTATCGTCTTATCAGCCATCGGCCTCCTCCTCATCAATCAGCTTAAACGCTTCGCGCAGGCTCTGACGCGCGACCGCCATTTTCTCCGCGTTGTCTCCGCTGACCGGTAAAGTGGAGATCAGATTGTAAGCAGTCTCCATCAGCTTTTTGATTTTGTCTTTATCCATTGATTTTCGCCTCCAGTTCGGATAACCGTCTGTCTAACTGCTGGACCTTTGCCACCGTCATGATTTGCAGTTCGCCGTACCGAAGAGAGTACATTCCCATGGGCCGCTCCTCGTTGGGGACCTCCGTACAGAGCGCCGCGAAGTGCTCCTCCGGGATACCTTCTTCTTTCAGCGTCTCCTGGATTTCCTGCGCGAGAAATCCCATGTGCCGCCGCTTGTGGCCGTTATACACAAACGTTGCCGGTTTCAGTCTGTCGAAAACCGTCAGATAATCGTCCACGTCATACTGCACGTCGGTTTTCAGGCGTGCATCTGACGCAGACTGCGGCTCACCGTTAATAAACACCGCGTCTCCGTTGATAGAGACCTGCGAGGATGTGCACACGACGGTGTTTACTCCGTCGTATCCCATACGGGCACCGCTGGACGTACAGATCATCAGCGCCCGCTCCGTGTAGTTTGTGATTGCGATACCGGATGTGGTGATGCCGGCGGACGACATACCCGTCATATATCCGATATAACCGCCGACATCCGCGCTGCTCCGGAGGCTCTCGTACACCTCCATCTGACCGCCCAGTTTGATGTACCGCGCAGAGATCTCACCGGTCGTGATACAGTCGCCGGAGACGGTCGTGTTTCCGTCCGCCAGGTCGCTCTCAAACACAATGTCGCCAGTGAACCGCACCGTGGCGGAGCTCACCTGTACCCCGTCCACTGTCAGCAAGATCCGGGACGAGGATGTCCCGTTGCTCACGTCCAGGGAAATGCTGTCCACCTTCTGGTCGATGGACGATACCTGATTGTTGAGCCCGGTGATCTGCGTCTGTATTCCGCTCACCGTCTGCGTAATAGACGACACTTGCCCATTGATACCGGTAATCTGGCTCGTGATGCTATCCAGTTTGATATCAATGGATGCAGATAATCCTTGAATCTCGTTTTCAACGGAGAGCATGATCTCTTCAGAAGTCTTTGCAATTTCAGATCGTGTCTGTGCAATCTGGTGACTAAACCATTTCGACGTTTCGCCTTCGGTCTGGTATTCGTGAAGCGTCTCGTTTTTTCCGGGAGCCGCTACATCCATTACCTCTCCGGTGCTGAACCGGATATTTTGGTAGGCAAGCTGAGTGTAAATTCCATTGATGGTTAGTCCGTCTCCAAGCTCCGCAATCGGAGTAACTACTGCTCCGTTGGCCTCGATGCCCTGATATTCATATCCAGATAACTGCTGAAGAAGTGCATTTGCCATCCCCTGAGTCCCGTATGGGCAGTCATTCTCAATAACAGTTCCGGTATCATTACCGGCCTGATAGCAGTTATTGTCGTCCACCCAAAGAATAACGCCTGTAATAGGATCAGATTTCTTGTATTCAGTTAAGGAAAGAGCTTTCTTCCCAACAAATACTTTCCCGTTCATACCAAAATCCTGTCTCCGCCAAATGTAATAGCATCTCCGCGCTCTTCAATCAGGTAATTTGTTTCCGGTGGTGCGCTTCCAACCAGAGGAACAAACAGTAATTTATCTTCCCGTGTAATCGTCCAGTTCCCGCCGTTCGCTGCCGCTATGAATCCAAGAACGTCTCGTAGCGTGTAGTCATTTGCCGGGTAGTCAATCGTGTATGTGTGGCTGATCTGCGTTCGGGCATCTACTTCAATCCCCATCAGCCCCGCAATCACATTTACCGCGTTGCTCATTGTCATTGGGAATTCCAAAGACTGATCTGGCGTCCACACCTTGTTGGCCTTCATCATGGAGTCATAGGCCACAATGGTCATGACGCCGTTGTAATTTATGGACCGCTCGTCAATGTAAAAGACGCCAAGCTGCTCCCATGTATCATTCACAAGCGCATAAGGGATCAGTTTTGCCATTGTTGGAACGGTACTCTTTGGCGTGAACAGCAAATTGAACATCGCCATGCAGGTATTGCCGATCCCAAGTTCATCAAACAAAGGCCGTTCAATATTCCCGGAGCGAATGTCTGCATCCGTGTATTCAGTTGTGTCAATGACAACTTTGTACTTCATTGCTCAATTAGCGGAAATGTAATTCCGCCCCACAGTTCTGTCCCATCTCTCTGCATAATCAAATAGGAGGCGGGGTTATTATTGGAATACATAGTTTTTGTAACGGTTTCGCCTTTCTGTGGGTCATAGTATTTTACCGTTACCCATTCAGGCATAATGGCAGACAGTACCAAACTGGCCTCTTGACCGGTAAGAGGGCGGCACGTAATGTCCAAGCGAATTTTCGTTGCCATTCTGTTTCTGACAAGTGTTCCGTCCAGCATACGTCCTGCCCCCTCTCCATCCACATCAGAACGCTGCCAATCGAAACCTTGGAAAGCAATATATGGAACAATATCTACTCCATCGATTTCAAGTGTCATAGCATTCTCCTTAGATGAATTGCATGGTCTTACCGTACATTTTGTTTTGTCTGTTTTGCTGTGCTGTCAGGTCATCCTCGACATAGACCTCCGTGGTCTGGTCTTCAATGGCACGAACAATTCGGCTTGCCATTGCGTAGATCGCATTGATAACTCCTTCGTTTGCAGAGGCGATGCCTTCCACGATCTGGTCATTATTGGCTACCGCCGTACGATTGCCAATACGGCCTACCAGCTCCGGCCCGGACTCACGGGCGATGAACATTTCGCCGTAATCGGGGAATCCGCCATTTGCATAAGCAGAAACTCTTCCAAGCGTAATTTTGGGGATGTTTAGCCCGAAATGCTTTCCTCCCAAGCCAAACGGAAGCCAATCGGGAGTTGTAAAGGAAAGAGAGTTAATCTTGTCAATGACCCAGTTCAAGCCCTTTTCAACAGAAGAAATAATTCCGTTTACACCAGACACTACTCCGTTTGGTAAGGACTTCTGCCAGAAATTATCCCATTTTGTTTCAAGGTTAGATCTGAAGTTCTCCCATCCCTTGTTAATGCCGGACCAGAAATTATTCCAACCGGTTTTAATTCCTTCAACCCCGGAATTAAACCATCCAGGAAGGTCAACTTGCCAGAACTGGTCCCACTTCACGCCAAGATTAGAGCTGAATTCATCCCATCCAGAACTCACATCATCCCAAAATACATCCCACTTGGACTTGATTTCGCCGGTGTTTTCATCAATGTATCTGGCAAGGTCTCCAAGGTTTGTTTCAGCGGCATCATAGATGGATTGATACTGCTCTTGCGCATCAGATACCGTAGAATTTTTTGCTTCCTCAGCGGCATCAATAATTGCCTGATACTGATCGCTATTGATTACCCCGGTCTCAACCATTTTCTGGGCTTCGAGAAGAACTGTAGAATACTGGTTTTCAGCCGCCGCAATCGTTTCGTCTCTGGTGTTCTGCGCGTTCTTGATGATCTCGCTCGCTTGTTCCAAAGAGATATGCGCTGAATTGTCTCTTAGGTTGCGCATGATGGTCTCATACTCAATCTGAGTCTGTGAGAGGTTAGATACCCCCAAAGACTGCATTTCAGACTGGATTTCAGAAATCCTTTGCCACCCTTCCTGAGTAACACGCCCCTGCTCGTCAAGAGAGGTCTGCATGATCGTTATAATCTCTTGCTGGGAGGTTTCGATTTGAGTTTTAGCCTGTGCATAGTAATCAGCGTTTGCAGAAAGTATCTCCGCATAGGTACTCTCGTCCATGAAATCAGCAAGAGGGTTCAGCGTTTGCAACGCTTGGTTTTCATTGCTATTCAGAGCGCTCGTAATGGTAGAAACAACTGTGTCCATTTTGGACTGAACATCTGCGATTACGGAGTCATCAATGATAGTTCCATTGAATTGCAGAGTCGCCATTGTATCGCTAAGTTCTCGCATCTGGTCCAAGAACGGCTGCACTGCGTTTTTGGTAGTTTCAGAAATACTGTCATCCAGGACTTCAATACCATCAACAATTTTAGATGTTTCCTGATACCAGTTCCCGAAATCAATAGCTACATTCTGGCCTACAATGCTGAGGCCTGCACCGATTACAAATCCGACACCTGCTCCGAATGGACCTCCAATCATAAACCCAATTCCAGCTCCTGCAAGACCGGCAGAGAGCGCGCCTTTCAGCATAGCCAAAATGCTTTCCCCGGTTCCCCTTTCGACCTGACCGCTCAAATGAGCCGCCACACTGTTGAAGTTGAGACTAAGAGCTGCTGCAATGAGAAAACCAATAGCGGCACCCTGCGGCGTCTTTGTTAGTGCAAACCCGGCAGCACCTCCAAGAGCACTAGCAAGTAGTGTCCCAAAATTGCTTTTGAGTCCGTTGTAATCAAGACCGTTTCCAATAGCGGCTGTCAGAGAAGTAATGACTGCAACGGCTCCAATTCCAAGGCCAATCATCAATCCGGGTCCGCCAAACATCATGTAAAGCAGCCCACTACCTACCGCTGTAGCAATCGCTCCCTTAACCAGATCCCAAATGTCTCCATCATTCGAGAAGAAATCTTCAAACGAGTCGAACGCAATTCTGAATTCCAGGTACGCGGTAATTCCGCCAAGAACCGCTTTCCCCATGTTTGACAAAATGGGATTAATTTTCTTTAACTTGACAAGCATTTCTGCCAAATTGCCAAGCAAAGTAGTAATCTTCCATGCTGCCAATGCTGTTCCGATCGGAATAACGTAGTTATAAAGCAGGTCCTTAATTTGCTCTTTCAGTTCGTTGGTTTGGCTCGTCAGTCCATTCAGAAAATCGTATTCAGGAAGATCAATCCCAAGATCACTTCCAGAAGAAACACCAGCGCCCCCGCTTCCGGCTCCGGTATTAGGCTCAATGATGTTCAGCTCATCAATCCCAAGCAGTTGCCGCTTCATTTCTTTTGCCGCATCAGATGCACCAGCCAAAGCGTCTTCTGCGTCAGAGGCTCCAGCGCTTACACCATTCAAACTGGAATAGTCAATCGTCGGTAATGCAAATCCTAGCAGGTTCGCAAGCGCCTGCGCTGCATCAGTAAGAACCTCAACAAATGCCTGAACCCAAGGAATAATCTGCTGTAGAATAGGGATCAACATATTCCCCAAAGCGCGGGTCAACTGCGTAATCTGCTGGTTCAAAATACGCATGGCGTTTGCCGGGGTTTGAATAGTGCGGCTCAAATCCCCCATAGCGTTTCCGCTTTGCTCCATAATTGCAACATACCGAAGCTGCGATTTTGCCGCTTGACTCATGGTATTTACGCTCTGCTGGATGCCATGTTCATAAGCCACCTGCTGCAATGTAGCAACATCAATGGCATAGCCAAGCCGCCGGAGAGGCTCAATTTCGCCAGCCATACCAGACTGTAATTTCTGCATGGCATCTTCAATGGAGATATTGTAGAAAGACGAAATATCATATCCAAGCTGGGTCAGATTTTTTGACATAAGAGCCGCCGCGTCGGTTGCCACACCAAAACCGGAAGCCATCTGCATAAAAACGCCTTGATTGCGCATCCATTCAGAAGAGTCAATTCCCATGATCTCTTGAACTTGCTCGGCATATGCTTGTGCGCTTTCCGCATATTCTCCCATTGCAACAGTAAAAAGGTTCAGGTTTTCAACGTAATCGTTCGACTCTTTTACCCAGTCAGACATAACCGACGCAATTTGCCTAAAAATGATGGCATATGCGCCAAATCTCAATGACAGACCGCCAAAGCTTCTTGTTAGAGTATTGTTCGATTGAGTCAGTCGGCTATTACTTCTGATAAGAGCTTGTATTCTTGCTGGGAAAGCAGAAAAACCATTAGATACTCTCTGCATTTGATCCGCCAGAGGTCTCATAGCGTCTGCTACTCTACGCATCTGCGTCGCAAAAGTGTCCAAATTCATTTTGCTAATAGCACTGCTGATTTCGGGCAGCTTCCGCAAAGCATTGATAGTAGAATTAAGCCCACTGGCCTTTTGAATAGTAGCGAGGCTGTTCATGGCCTGCGCAAACTTCTGCAACTTTGCAGAGTCCAGGTTTGTCCCGTTAATAAGTTTCGCGGCGTTTGCCAAAGCCTGTAATTGCTTAGTGGTGGTCGTCAAACCGGATCCACCCTTAGCAGCGGCTTTTAGGTTAGTAAGGGCGGTAGCAAGCTGGTCAATTTTCGACGCCGCGTCGCTGGATGTTGCTTCAATTTCAATTTGCAGGCTATCAATATCAACTGGCATTGCTACCGCCTCCCTTTCCCCAATTTTTCCCGGCTCTTACCATCTGCCTCATGTACAGTTCAGCTTTCAGCCGGTCTTTCTCTTCTTGGCTATCTTCTTCCTGCTCTTTTGTGAACAGCGCATAGGGCTTCTTCAAATAATCCTGAGCTTTTGTCCCCTTCTGGGGGAACGCATGAAGTATAGGAGACACAGCCCCCAGAGCGTCATAAAAATATGCGCCCTGAATCCACGCCCTCCAATTCTCACGCTCCATGCGCAACTTATCTGCTTCTCTAAAAACCCCTACCATCCACACATCGCCATACCAGTATTGATCCCAGGTCATTCCGATAGATAGATAGTAGGGGCAATCAGATACAAATAATTCTTCCGCTGACCTTAGAACCTTTACAGCTCTAGGGTCAGACCGGCGTTTTTTTCGGCTTCCTCGTCAACCTGAATGGCATTAGAGGCCTGCGCCTGCTGGTAAAGCTGAATGAGACGCTTAACCAGTCTTTCAGGAACACCGCCCCAACGGGCAATCATCTTGTCCGTCTTTTCGCGGGCAACGTTCCGGTGGTTCTTTCTGAAAGAGTAGTAGAACAGATCGCTCATGCCCGTTACGGGGTATTCAATCGCTTCTTCCAGGCTAAACTTATTCCGTTCAGCAAACACGATGCTCTCTCGGCTAAAATCCAGCTCATACACCTGGCCGGTCTCATTGTCAGTCAGCCGAACGGGCTTCACATAATCCGTAATATTGGTCACTTTCTCGCTCATGGTCTAGCCCCCCTTAGACAGTAGGCGCAGCCGCCATCTCGGGGGCGCTGTTGGGGGTGATGTACAGGGTAGTCTCCAGCATGGCGTCAACCTCTGCCTCATTCAGGCCCAACGGGGCTGGAGTACCCACAAAGTAGGTCGCATTGGTCAGTTTCGGATGAACCACGGCGAACCACACCTGTTTCCCGCCTTCAATCGCCGTATCATACGCTTCCATGAGCGTGTCCCACGCCTCGATCAGATCTTCAGTCAGGTTAGCGCCATACTCCAGAGCGCCGCCCAGGTCCTTCAAGCCCTGCACATAGGTCATATACTCGGTCTCCTCCAGGGTGGTGGAGTCAATGGTGTTGGGGGAGGGGTTGAAACTGGGCATTGACTTGACCTCCGGGATTTTAACGTATCCCGTAGTGGGGCGAGTGCCGGGAGTAGTCTCTGTGGCATACTGCAATGTCATGCCAGCAGTAGAAAGTCTGGGAGAAGCCATAAAAAATTCACTCCTTTTCAAATCAGCGTGTTATTTAGGTTGTTCTATAGACCCATAGGTCCTTGTCAACAGTGGCCTCATACCGGGCCACGATTCGATAAATGGTTGCGTCTTGCAGGTTTGCTACTGGATTGCACATTGTCCGGGCAAACCCAAGCCTAGAAAACTCTTCGTCGATGGTTGCGAGGATTTCTTTAGCTTCTGCTTTCTTGTATCCAACCTTGTTGCTATAAACATTGACTTCATACATCACGTTCACAGCATTCTCAATATTTGTCGTCCGCATCCTCTGAACGATGGAGTTATCAGACTCTACAATGGTCACAGCAGGGAATTTTGCGGGGAGGTCTGTAAATTCGCCTGATACAAAAATTCCTGGATATTCAACACGGAGAACATTGGCAACGGAGGAAAAGACTTGGCTTTCAATGTCGATCACTTCAACACCTCCTTAGCCATCGGAACTACCATGTTTCGGAGCATCCTGGCAGTGTCATACATATACGGTCTCGACGGCATACCAGCGGTCCAGTGCCACTCTCCGTCATCTCCTAAGTACCACCAGCCCTCCTCGCCGTGCTCGTTCACATCGTAGCGCCATCCAGCGAGGCTGGGTTCCGGGTGAGGACTTTGGGCACCTCGTATGCCAGTGCCAAACTCACAAAATGCACTATGCGGAGCAGTAGATACCACATAGCCCTTGTCGCCCTTATACTGGCTTTCAATGCCGTTGACCAGCTCACCAGTGTCATAGATGGACATATAGGAGGCATTAAACTGTGCCAACGATACACCCTGTTCCGTCAGAGAATGAGTTAGGTTCTCACCAGCGGAATCAACCTTCTTCTGATACGCCTTGATTTCCTTCAACGCCTGATTGATAGACTGGTCATTCAGTTTCAGTTTGATGGTTGGCATTTTTGGCCTCCGTGAACAATCTCTGTTCGGCCTCATACTCGGACACTTCGACACGCTTGATAGCATAGGAAACACTGTTTTTCCAAGGGGCTACCAGCTTCACTATGTAATTGTAAGGGCCATCCACATCAGCACCATCAATCCAGAGAACAGCATCTTCGTCAATGTCGCATGTAGTATCGGAAGTAGACATGGTTCTGTCGTAATCCTCCAGAGAACCAAACTGTTCAACCTCTGAACTGCCCTTGTTAGGGGAAACGCACATCATTGTAGACCGGAGTTCGCTATAAATCGGAATGTACGATCCGGTGGGGTTCCCGTATGGGTCAGTGATTTCCTCTTGCCCTTCAAGGAGCTTGTAGAACACAGGCTGTTGGTTCCGCAAAAGAGACCGCATTAGCCCACCACCTTAGCAACAGGCGTTACTTCCTGTAAAAGCGATTCAGAAATCCAAGAAGACTCATAACTACGAGAAATCCCGTTCTCTGAGTGGCTCAATTCGCCCTCTCCGCCGATTCTGTTATACAAATCCATAGCGCATCGAAACTGTAAGTCCAGATACCGGCTTTCCAGTTCATCCGGCCATTCCTGATACGGATACCTGCGAGCCATGATTGCTGCTTTTGCGCTTTCCAGACAATCTATCAGAATCGCCTCGTCTGGCTCATTCGTCCGAAGTTTCAGCCTTGCCAGATTGTCCATGCTCAACCCTCCTGGGGCGTCCCAGTCTCTTAACCTCGGGCGGCGTGGGGTCATCCACGACACGCCCATGCTGCTTCATCTCGTTTTCGTCCTTCGGTTCAATCCTGAACTCCTGACCCGCCTTGTAAAACGTGCCCTTATAGCAAACACGATACTTTGGGATAAACCTCACGCCGCCTCACCTCCTATCAGGCAATAACCTTGAGAACGCCGACGGAATCCATCCGCTCGTAGGAGGGCAGAACGATCTCGGACGCAAAGGTGTTAATGTTCACGGGGTGGTTCTGAATCTCGCGGGTGATAGCAACGCCGGTGTTCACAATAGACACTTCGGCACTGGACGCACCCTGGAGGTCGGCCTCCTCGGGAGTGGTGCCATACCAGGTGTTGCCCAGGTTCCCAGCGGGGATCAGGCACACATAGCCATTAGGCACAAAGCTGTGGGCGGCACCGCTCTCATCCTTGTACTGCTTATCGTAGATAGCGATCCGCAGGCCAGAGGTGGCCTCCACAATAGACTTGACCTCAGTATCAGTCAGATAGCCAAGGGACAGGCCGTTAGTGGTCAGGTAGCGGTTCTTCACCGCATCAGTGGCGGCCATCAGGTTGAAAGTGTATGTGTTCATGATCGCGATGGTCAGCTCATCGCCTGTCTTGGACCGGATCGCATCCTTGACGGTCTTGAACGCCGCGAACGGGTCGGCGGTGGTGGGCGCAGTCCACAGAGAGGTAGTAGTCAGCGCAGTGTAATTGTTAGTCTTCCACACATCGCCAGGGTCGTAGTCGTAGGTGTAGTCAACACCATTGGCCTTGATTGCAATGCCCACATTCCCATCAGCAGGGAAGAGAAGCTGCATAATCATCCGCTCGGGCACCACATTTGCACCGTCAATCAGGTCGCGGGCATCATCGAAGATGCGGGCAATGACCTCAGCAGCATAGGGGTCAGTAGACTCCTGCACGCGCAGCATCTCCTGACGGTCGCGCTCCTTGATCTTGAAGCCCTCACGGAAGAACGCCATCTCAGTTTCCAGCTTGTCAAAGCCGATCCGATCACGGAAGGTAGCCTTTGCGTCAAAAGCAGAGGGCATCAGGGAGACCGGCAGGCCACGGCTACCCTTAATCCAAGACAGGTCAAGACCAGCCTTCTTTCGGGCAGGGAACAGAGTAGCACCCAGGTACGGGATCTGGTTGGAGGCAACCTCCGTCCAGTTGGCCGCGATAGCAGCGGGGGTAAAAATTTCTCTCAGGTCCATCTATGTATCCCTCCTTACTCGTTCACGCCGATGTTGTCCCGCAGGATAATGCCGGGGACGGCAAAGGTGGTGTCAAGGGTCACGCCGGAGTGCGTCTGTGCCTTCTTTTTGTCCACAACACCCTGAACCAGCAGAGCGCCATTGGGATTTACGGTGGGGTCAACATCGTACAGCAGCATCCCCGCAGCAGTAGCAAAGCTGGTCGCAGCAATTTTCTTCCCGGCGGAAGTCATGGGCGTACCGGCCTTGACAGCGGAAGTTTCGTCCACCGTAATAGGAATCGCGGTGAACTCGTCAGCGGCCAGAATCTCAACGGTTCCGCTGACAGAAGTCTTGGAAAAAATCATCCGTATCTCTCCTTCTTAAAAATAGTTTTTCAGGCCCTCATTTGCGCTCTTGAGGGCATCCGCTCTCTGCTTGCCCAACTTCTTGGCAAACTCAACAGCGGTGTCTTTCTTCTGGTCATCTCCACCAGCGCCATCAGGCTTCGGGTCCTGCTTGACCATCTCTGCCCGCAGCTTTTTCTCATAAGCAGCATTCGCTTTCTGCTGATTCTCAAAAACCTTGTCCATGTTCCCGTCAAACAGCGCCTCTGCGGTCTCACGAGCCAGCTTTTCGTCATAGCCCGGCATCGCAATAAACCGAGCTGTATGCTCTGCAATGGTGGACTTCCTCAGAAGCTCGGTGTACTTGTCCTCCAGCGCCTTTCGATCTGCGTCGGCCTGGGCCTTGGCCGCTTCGTCATCGGTCATCTTGGCCTTGATGGTTTTCTTCGCTTCGGCCAGTTCGGAAGCAGCCTTGTCGAACAGGTCTTTCTTGACATATCCTGCAAGATCAACCTTCTCCGGCACTTCCACTTTGAGCAGGGCTTCCACCTTCTGCTCTGCGGTCATGCCATCAAAGCCCTCGATACTTTCAGTGCTGATGGTAGGCATAATCAATTCTCCTTTGCGTTTTTGTTAAGTAGTGCGTCTCTGCACCCATGTTGTGCGCTTGTTTACCCTCACATCTCCGTGAGCTTGCGCTTTAACGTCATCTCCGACGATATTCAAACGGCTGGGCCGCTTAAATTTCATTTAGTTTTTTCCCACATTCCGGGCAGTAATTGAGAGGGCAACCTTTTCCGCCGGAAATGTAGTCAACGCCTCTCCCAGCTTCGTTTCCGTTATAGCTGGTAAGAACCAAAAGTGCCGCTCTATGCCGTCTGGTAATTCCTTTGTCGCTGTACTTTTCAACTTGTTTATGAATTTCAAGAGCATTACAAAATGAGCACTTTTTCATTTCACGGCCTCCCAAATACACCGGCACCTTCTATGCGGCTTGGGTGGTATCGCGTTGATGGGATACACTTTTCCATTCCGCTCTCGGCAGGTATCACACACCTTTTCGTCACCGGCAGTCGCCCATCGCACTTTCTTCACACCAGCGTCGCGGTAAGCTTTCAGAGTGGATTCATCCGTCACAATATCGCTGTATGTAGCGGTCAGATCAGCCCAATAATGCAACCCCCGACGGAACTCCGTCACCTTGGCGGTGCTGGAATTGATACCCTCAGCGGTGTACTGCCTCTTTCGGTCAACATCGTTGTCATAGATGACTTTTGTCACAGCGTTATAAGCGGCAAGCAACGCCAACAACCACGCTAAGTCAGGCGGCTCCTCTCCGTGCGGTTCGGCCTCCTGATACCGCTCTTGCGCCAGTTCAAGAAAGATTTCCTGATTATCACGGGAGAGGTCTTGATATAACGTCCGAGTGACTTCCAGCACCGACAACTCATCAAATCCATCCTGCGCCGCCTTGTCCTTGGCATCTTCAAACCGTTTCGTCGCCCTGCGGTTCAGAAGTTCTTGCGCCTGATCCGACAGTCTGTACCACTGTTCCTCCGCTGTTGGCATTTACTTCCTCCTCAGACTGCGGGTAAGTGCCGCTTGCTGTTCGTTGTACCACTCCATGCTCATCCGATAAGCCTGCTCAGAATCCGTGAACATTCCGCTGTACTCAAATGCCAGTTTCGGGTGAATCTTGCTGTTGTTCAGCATCTCAGCAAGCACCTGTGCCTTGCTCTGGACATTGGACAGATTCTTTCTGGTAAACTCCGGCTTAATATCGGACAACTGCAAATCCAAATCAGCAGTATTCCGGCAGATGTAGAGCACAATACGAAGAAGCTCCCGTTCAGATCGAATGAACGTTTTCTCCGTGTCCTTTGCCCGGCTTTCCGCCTCCGCAAATCCATCACGGTAAATAACCGCCGTCCCGGTGTCGCTGGTGGAACTACCGCCGTTTCGGTTTGGCATACCGCAGATTGTCAGAGCGGTGTCGTACAGGTCATCCACCAGCGTCTGCGTGTTGGTCTGGTTCAGTTCAGAGGCGATTCGATAGACCTTCGCCTCCATTCCTGCTTGTCCCTTGATTTTTACGGCTTTCCCGCCAGAAGCAAGCTCGCTGTATTGCCCATCATCAATATCGCAATTCTGGAACACATCAAACGCATTAACAAAATCCTGGATGCTGTCAACACGATTGCTCTCCACTGTGTTGATAGCGTTCAGAAGTGGCAGGACAACCTCAAACGCTCCCATGCGGGCATCATTGTTTGGATATTCAATAATAGGAATGTATGGAATGGTTCTGGCTTCCTGTTTCTTGATCTCTCCGCCAGCAATCTCGAAGTACCATTCACGGGTGTACACACACTGATAGGGCTTGCCTTCCTCGTCCCACTGCCGCAACACCCCAGCAAGGGGCTTATGGCCTACACCGCTGTAATAGATGACAAAAGCGTCCCTTGGGTCCAGCGTGTAGATGCAGACAGGGGAGCCATCTTCCTCCCCTTCTTCATCAGGGAGAACCATACGGACACCAACGCCGCAAATGTGCATCCAGTCAGCAATTTCCTTGTCCTTCGTATCTTTGCTTTCAGAGCGCATGAACTCATTCAGCGTGTTTACTTTTGCAGAAACCGTATCATCTCCGCCATTAGAAACATACTGCAAGGGTTCTCCCAGCAGATAAGCCGTCTTGAATGTCACGATCTCATTTGCCCGGTTGACCATGACCTTGTTGTTGATCTCCGGGCGAACCACTTTCTCTTTCAGTCGGATGTCCTGTCTTCCTCTGTAATACCCATACAGATATTCAGTCTCCGCCGCATTTCTCATGTGGATGACCATTGCCTTTCCGACAACATCAGCTACATTTTCCGGCGTAATTGTCTTTCGGTTTGTGTATGCCACATGACGCCCATGCAGTCCATCATCAGGCCAGCAAGAGATCTGATTTGTGTTTTCCAGCAATGTATCACCACCTTGGGGGCAAAATAAAAAGAGCCAACCTGTAATAATACAAGTTGACCCTATGGCCCTCTGTTCCCACGCCACTGCGCGGGCGCTTAGACGATTTTCTTTTTTTCTACTTGCAGGACAACGACTTTCCCGTTTTCCACCTTAACGGATACCTCGGAAACGCCTCGCCTGCTCAATCCATATTCAATAGCGGCTTTCTCTTTTTCAGTAATTTCTACTTTCAAGCCCCTATTCCCTCCCTCCCATCTTTTCAGCGAGACGGGCGCGCCCTGTTTATGATCCGGTTTGGACGCATCCGCCCCGGCAGGCGCAATCCGGAGATGTACGCCGCAATTCTTGGCCATCTTCCCGCTTAGATTCTCGCGCCCAGGATTGTGCAGCACAATAGCACACCATTACGTTGTGATAGCTTCACCCACCTGTCAGTTTTCAGCGAGCATTGTCATTATTGGTTGAGCCAAGATGAACGGTCTCAAATCGTTCTGGAGCTACCAGACCTCTGGTGCCGCATGGAAGGTGCGACCTTCCGGCCCTGATCGTGGGCTGCATCGAGCTGCGGCATATATTGAGTGGGTGAGGATTTGCACCTCACATGGCAAGCTTGTTTATTTGTGACACATCTTAACCGTTATGCCCTTACTCGCGTCTACCTGTTCCGCCACCGCTCAATCGTTATCTGCTCCGCATGTCGGCTTCGATTGCGAAACTCTGGAGCAGCGTAACGTGAAGGGAGTCCCCCGGCAGGAAACATACGAGAGAGGCTCTCCTTTCTGTTTTATATCGCTCACTAGATAACCCGCCGGGGGAGTGGGTTGGCCCTCAGGCCGTGGTTGGTCACAGCCCGAAAGGGGAAGAAAAAGAAGGAATTTATTCCTATCCAAATATATTATACATCATAATATAATTAATTAATACCACAAGATGTAGTGGTCAAAACGGGCGGCGAAATATCTCGACTTTGCTCCCCTCGAGCTGCTGTACATATTCAGCAAACATGGCCCAAGCATCAGGAACATCGTCGTGCTTATTTTTTCCGGCCATTGTATACCCACAAAGAAAATTCAACATTCTGCGATACTCTTTGTCTTTCTTGATAACAGAATTATCTTTAAACAAGACCCTATCCTTGATGAACGGACTATTGACTATAATTCTTGTTTCCTTATTTGAGGTAGTATATTTTGTTGTGATTTTTGCAATCCCCCCACGCTCTTTGACCTCTTTTTGCACTTTTTCTGCAACTTTTCCCCCAGCACTGTTGCTTTCAAACTGCCCCATCTGCGCCTTGTGTTCGATCAATTTCGACACAAGTCGCGCCTCTACGATTTCCGGGTTGGAATTGTCGCATACAACGTCTTCACAGTAGAAGTCGTTCCCATACTGATAGCATATCGGCATCACGCAGTAGTCAGTTCCCTTGTCCTTTGTGTCACAGACAAACAAAATTGCGTCTGGTGTTCTGTCCGGCAGTTCAAAATACCGGCGCAGTTCATCCTCATTGTAGAGCTGACCTTCGCGCTCAATGGGTTGGTTCATATACAGAGCTCGCCAGCTTGCATCGTCCATTGCGTCACGCTGTTCATGATAAAACTGCGTCGTAAAACCAGCAGAATTACCATAATCAAAATTGCTCTCGTCGTTTTCATCCAGCGCAGGCATGACAATAAACTCCGCCCTGTCATTCCCGTCATACAGGGCTTCCAGCCGCCCGATGATGTCTACCAGCGACCAGCGTGTCGCTATATGTAGCTCCTTGGCATTTCCAATTTTTCTTTGCCGCAAGTCCGTGCTGTACTGCGTCCAAAGCGTATCGAGTCGGTCTTTGGACATTGCCTGCTGGATATCGCTCACAAGGTCATCGCAATAAAGCAGGTTTTCGGCACGGACCTTACCAGCGTTTCCGGAGCCGATAGAGCTAAACTCAAGCGTGGCAAACCGTTTCCCTTTTCGCTTGTCTTCTCCCAGGTCGATCATCATGTCCTGCGCATTTGTCTTGATGATCTGTACTTTCGGAAACACATCATGCCATAGATAATCTCCCTGTGCATCCATAATCCGCAAGCACTCATCGTATACGCCGCGCAGGAACGCATTAGAATGTGAGCCGCCCAAAATAGGCTTTTCTGGATTCCGCCCCGCAAGCCATGTCAGGAAGAAGATCGCCAGTGTGGATTTCCCCGTTCCGGGCGGCATCGATACTGCCAGCAAATCCGACTCATCATCCGCAAGACGCTGCAACGCTTTCACTACTTGCAAAAGCTGCTTGCGTCGTGGCAAATAGAACCTCTTATCGTTTGCCCGGTTCCACTCAATGTACATACAATACGCCTGAAAATCATATGGCGCATCAAACAGTAAACTCCGCTTATTCAACTCAAACATCTTCATGTCCGTCCGCTCCGCAGCATACTTGGCTGACAGGCGGCGGATTTCTTTGTTTTTCTCGTGGGCCAGCGTAAAATCCTCTGGTTCCAATAGGCGTAAACTATCAAAAGCATCGTTCAGCGCCGACGGGTCAGACAGGTCACGCTGGAACGCTTTTTCCACCAGAATGTGAATGTCCATATGCTCACCGCCCTTCGTGATTATTCGTTTCTTTCGCAATCAACATCCGCACAAAAGAAGATACTGAAAGACCGTAATCCTTTGCTTTCAGGTTTACGGCTTCCAGTAGCTCCTTAGATATGCGTATTGTCAATCGCTCAGTATGTGTACTGTTCGATTGTCTTTTCAAGCGTTCCTTCTCCTTGTTCTGCCAGTTTGATAAATTCTAATACCTTTTCACTCCAACCTGCAATGATATTGGTCTTTGCGCCGTGAAATTGCTGTGTTCCATATCCCTGCAAGTCAATAGCGTGTACCCAAATGTCATTCCCAGACAGTCTCCTGTATTCATCTGCAAGCGCCTGAACGGGCTTTCTGCTCCATCCATAGGAAGAATTACATTCATTATCCGAAATAATGATAACCCTATCAGCCTTAATCCCGTCTTTAATCATTTTTTCAAAAGGTAGCGACATTCGAGTTCCGCCGCCGCAATATGAGTGAGATACCTTTTCAAGGATAGAACTCTTGCTTGAAACCGCTTCTTTCCGTATTTGTGTATCAAAGGTATAGAAATAGCTTTTCTCGCACACCTTACTCGCCATCACTCCAAGCATCATACCGATCTCGTAGCAGAATACTTTTGACTTACCGCTAACAGGAGACCCCATAGAGCCAGACGTGTCAACAGCGACAACCGTAGTTCCACTCAATTCTGGTGTATTCTCAATCGATGCCTCGACTGCGCTTTCCAGCGTATCCAGCACTCGGCTATCAGCAATCTCCTGCACTTCTTTATAGGCAGACAGGAAGCGGAACGGAAGCTGCCTCGACTTCTTCACCGCTGCCGGGTCGCCCAGCTTGTCCAGAACCACATCAAGATTGTCGGGTTTGGCGTTCAAGATGTTGCGAAGGTTGCGCAGTAGCGCCATATACCCGACTTTACCGCTCTCGATCAGTCGCTCCCACGTCTCCTTGTTGTTGCCGTCTCTGGATAGTTCAACTTCCCATGTCATAGGAGGATCAAGTGTACCCTCCAGCAGTTTCTTCCACGCGGCAGACTGTTCATCATTCTTCGGCTCCGGGCGGCAGAGGCAAAGCAAATCCCGCATCTTGACAGATTTTCCGTCTCCCTTATATTTTGCAAGGGTGTACTCGTCGAACCCTTCAACAACTTCTTTCAGTCCACGCCGCAGACTGTTCGGAATCGGCTTTCCAAACATAGAGATGTAGCAAGCCATAATTTCTGTTGCATCATCGCCACGCAGACATACGGCCTTTACTGCTTCCTTTGCATACGGCTTCCCGTTTACTTCATGCGCCAGATAAGCTACCAGCACGTGGGAAACAGAGCGCATATTAAACTCCCTGCGGGCAAACACGGCCAACTTTGCAACAAACGCAGAATCAGTATCAATCACGCGCTTAATTGTCTCCTGACTCTCGGTGGAGTTATCTCCGTAGAACTTCTTCTCGTTGAAGAAAGACGTAAGCACCTGTGTGACCAACTTCGACTTGTCGCTCATAGCATACGCAGCATACCCGCTCTTGTTGGCGGTCTTAATCGTCTGCGCCTGATTAAACTTAGCCATAACACCCTCCTAAAAAAATAAGGCAAGCGCGATAAAATCATAAACAGCAAACATTCAAGCCAATCGAAGTAACTGTTTATTGCAATACGCGCTTGCCTATATTGTATAAAAATCCGACAAAAGCTACAACAGTACATTAGGTGCTCTACCAACTGAGCTACAGCGCATAGCGCTGACAGGACTTGAACCTGCGACATCCCGCTTAAAAGGCGAAGTAACCGTCGTATACAGTACGGATTTTTACCATATTTGCAAGCCGATAAAATCTGAAACGGACTTATAAATTTTGCTCTACCATTGAGCTACCCGCCGTTATTCGGCGGGGCAGGACTTGAACCTGCAACACAAATTTCCCGAAGTAACCGTTCCATGCAATGCGGCTTGTATGCCATTTGTTGGTACAAATATAGTATATCAGGTAGTCATCAAAATGTCAATATAAATCCACAAGATATAGAATATGTTCTAACAGCTTGCTCAATTTGTGTCCGTCTACGCCCGCCCTGTGGCGGGGTGCGTTATTTAATTTAACAATCAATCGTCTACCGTTATTCCATGTTCCATCAAATAATCCTCAATGTCATCCGAAAGACAATACCCATCGCAATCTGTTCCATCATAGAAAACTGTTTCTTGTAGAAGATTAAGAACATAAAAACTGTCTTTTTGCTTGTTTAAGAGGTTTCTGCAAGCCTTTAACAGAGTAATTGCCCTATCATCCATTTTCATTTTACCTCCACAATATCAGGATTCAGAACCAGAATACAATCACAATCCCATCCATATAGCGCCCAGTACAACGCTCCGCATTCACTCATGTGAAGTTCTATTGCGTCCCATCCATCGGCGAGCATCTTTTCAAAATCTGGAATATAGAATGTTGTAATTCCAGTATTGACCTGCGGCATCGCCTTTACATCAGAAACAGAACGAATGTGATACACCTTTGCGTTGCCTTTCAGTGCGAATGAAAACGAATTGTCTTTACTGCATTCCCTAAAATTCTCTGCCTCACACCAGTCTCTCCATCCATACTCTGCATCAACAGGGGAGGCCCACAGTCCTCCTTTTGGCTTGCAGAAGTATGGTTCGTTTTTTATCTCTTGGAATTTTGACTTGTCAAAACTGGTGCATCCATAGTGAATATATTTCATACATCAACCTTATTCCAATTCGCCAATACCGTCAAGAAGTGCAATCCGATCTTCTCTGGGTCATATTCATGTGCAGAGCAAATCATTCGCAGGCCATCAGGTGTGAGTAGCCTGCCGGCGTCTCTATCCCGGAGCATCCTCTGGTATTCATTGTACTGCTTGTCGGTCAGTTTTTGCATATTCAATCCTCCGCCGGTTCTGGGTATGGCATCCAGTGAGTAACTATCATTCCTCTAAATACAGAATTTATTGGAGTCCATTCCTCAAACATTTTATCTTGAAACTGCCAGGCTTCATATTCTTTTAAATATCTGTAATTAGACAAAACCTTTTTCTTGCCCGCCCATTTTACCGTCACCATCACCGGCTCCATATCCGGCGGCATCCTATCAGTGCATTTGATCCAGGCCATCATTTCGCCTCCCGTCCTATTAGCCCGCTCCCATCAGCATACACCACCGCACCAGACGTTGTGACCACCCAAGCATGACGGTCTCCGGCGCAGTCCACATCGTCCGCAATATCTTTCACACGAAACCCAATGCCCCGCAGAAACCGTGCTGTCTGCTTGACCGTCTTTGTGTACTCCATCAGCCAACCAACGCACTCAACACCATCAGTACGCTCCGCCCTGTACTGCAACTCACACTTCAACAAGTAGTTCTGCAACGCAGTTTCGTCTACCATGATGGAACCTCCTTTTTGTTTTGCGAATCAATTTTCCGCGCCTACGTTTCCTCCTGCACTTTTGCAATGTATTCTCTAACAGATCGGAGCGCAGCACCTTCTGGCCCATCCTTGAACGCCCCACAAGCCTCAATCTTTAAATCTATGAACTTCAAAATCTTGTCCAGTGCCTCATGCTCTTTGCTCATAAGAAAGCCTCCTTTTTGTTTTGCGCGGCGATTTTTCAATGCGCCTTTTTGTGTGAGGCGGAGTTTTTAGGGAGCCTCTTTCTTCCCTGTTGGCTCAATTTTGATCGGACTATACCCCTTCAAATTGTTCCTCTGCACAAGGACAATATCAAACCCAGCCGCGTCGGCCAATCTCAAAAGCGTCGAAATCTTAATGTCACCTCTCGCTAACGGCTGCGCAATGCTTCCTACCGACTTATACCCAGCCGCTTCACACACGCCCTTCTGCGTCATTCCACTATCATGCAGCATTTCCTTTATTGCTTCCTTCATTCCGAGCGATTTCCATTCCATGCTATGACCCCCGTTGAATTTTGTTTTACAATCGTATTATAATCAACGTTTGTTGAATTGTCAAGGGCTTTTTGTTATTTTCGGTGGTAATGGGACTGAGGTAGGGGGCGGCGGCTCCGGCCTATCCCCCAGAGGTGGTCCGGCCGGCGGTGCTCGCCTCGATGTTGCCGTGAGCGCCCAGAAAACAGAAATTAAACAAAATAAATATTTGTTGCAATCTTTAATACATATAATGTTGAAAAAAATATGACAAGATTATAAATTAGCTCTTGACATATGACGATTGTTGAATTATACTATCCTCAGAAACCAGCGCAAGGGAGGCGAACACAATGTATATTGTATGTGTAGACGGATTTTCCCCGGCGCATTGCCGGACACTTGTAAAAGCCTATGATCTGGCTAGATGGTTGCGAAAACTAAATATACAATGCAAGATACAAATTCAAAAATAAGACAGGCCGCAGGCCGGGAGGGAAAGAAAATGAACGAAATCAATGAATTTACAGGAACTGTAAAATTCACGCCGAAATATGCGAAATGCGGCCCGCTGTATATCCGCGGGCACTGGGTCAAAAGGGACATCGGGAAACCGTATCTTGTATGGTGCAATGATGGGCTATACAAGCATGGGATTAACGAAAACTTGATTGAAATTGTAGACATAGAAAAGTAAATCCCCGGCCACTACTCGCAATAGTGACCAGGGAAGAAAGGAGACGGACAGAATGAAAGGTTTTGCAACATTCAAAGAGAGCGTCCGGGAAAAAGGTGGAATTTGGGCGAGCAACAATGTATATTTCACACAATACAGGGACGGCTACAGCGCTTCATATATTCCACATTGGCCAGAGCACAGCCCGAAGGATTGCGCAATCTCTTACAACTGGATTATGGACGAATGGACATACAGGACACCAGAAATCTATGACGCCGAATATAACCGCATAAAATAACCCGCCTGACCTCTCGCAAAGGCCAGACGGGCAAGGAACCCCAGCAGAAGAACCACCAACCAGGGCAAGCCCATTATAACAGGGGCGGCCCTCCATGACAAGGAGGAAAACAAGATGATTAGCATTACAATTTATCTCGACGGAAAAACCAGCGAATGCGGCTATAAATACGTTATTCAGCGCGATTGTATGGCGTGGACGGCCTACCGCACAGATAACGGATTCCGCCGTTTCCTGGCTGTCTATGGCCTCAAAATTAACCCCAAATATACGCAACTCCATGATATGCGGGCCGCTGGAAAGGGCCGAGTAATTACTGCCATGTGCTATGAAAAGCGCGTTACGGACGGCCCATATTTTTGGAACCTGGATGACGTTCCGGCAGACGCACGGCGTTTTGTCTCCCTCTGCAATGGGGAATATGTTGATTGCTATATCACGGACGACGGGCATACGGCCACAGTTTACCGCCCAAACCCGAACGCTAAAAACGTATATATCCCGTACAACCACCGGGAAATGGCCGATAAAATCGGATAAGGAGGGGCTGAAAATGGAAATGCTACACATAAGCAAGGCGGAATTTGACCGCATCGGAGCCGATTATAAGGGCGTTTATATGGACTATCAGGGCGTATTCCCGAAGCGCAAAGGCCGCCGGGTTGCGTTTCTCCCCGGCCACGGCACAACGCTTTACACCGAGGGAATTCACTTTATCGTTGATGGTGATTATTCTCATCTCCCCATTCTTTGCAAGGAGAACGCGGAGGAGGGCGCGGCATATCAGTTTGGCGGTGGTGTCCTATACGTCAAGCGGATTTACCGCATCAGCCCGGAATACGCACGGGAGAACCACCTTGCATATCTGGAGCGTGTGGAAACCAGCATCGGCGACTTTGCGTTGCCTGACGGCGACACAATCAACGCAGCGCGGGGCTAACCCGCCCGCCGGGAGAATGGAGGAAACAAACCATGACAAACGACGAAATGAAAAGGGCCGTTGATCTACTGGCAGAATACGCCCGCACCGGTCTATTATGTGTCAGCGGCGAAGAAGCAGAGCTTTTGCGGAGGTTTGCCCGCACGATGGAAGAATGGGGGAAATAAAAATGCTTAACATGCACAACCCGGACGACTGGGGCCGGATAGATTGCAGCCAATGCCCAGAGCGCCACATGTGCGATCAAGTACAATATGACTGTCCGCTTGACGATCCGCCCCTCTTCCAAGAGAGCAACGAGGAGGTGACCCCCGCTTGATTATCCTATTTGTTTTACTCCTTCCCTTGATGATCATCTGGGAGACCGCGAAAAAATCTTGACGGCCCAGAACGGGCGCGATACAATCAACACAACAGAGGCCCGGCAGAGCCGGGAGAAAGGATGGAATACAATGAAGATCATCATTAACGAGACCGGCAAGCGCTACAACCTCACCATGCAGGAGTGGACCGGCAGCGACTGGGGCCCCGATATGGCCCAGGATATCATCATTGACAGCAGTTATCATTGGGACGAGGACGCCGAGGCGTGGCGCATGGACGGCCACGAGGGCAACCTGACAGACTACCTCCACGACTGGGAGCAATACAACACCGACGCAGACCGCGACGCATACGACGAGGACGAGCGCGCAAAGCTCCGCGACGAGCGGCCCCGCAGTTATGATCTTGACGTGATTACAGAGTAACAACCACCACCCGCCCCACACCGGGGCGGGCCTTTTTATGCCCTCCAGGCCGTCCAGCGTGGGCGCCCATGTCCCTACACCCTCTAGCAGCTTCCCGCCGCTTGTGTGGCCCTCTATGGCCCGCAGGCGGCATTTTTGCGCCCGTTTCCAGCAGAGCGGAGCGGGGCTAAAAACAAGAACCTCCGTTAAGGCCATTCACAGGCCATACACGGCGTTTTATCCCCTCATGGCTATCCCTATATTCCCTCGCCCAAAAACGCCGCACATAGGCCACCAGAGGCCCGCGCAAGGCATAAAGCAACCCCGGCCCGCTCCGCTATGGAGTAGGCCGGGGCATTATTATTTGTTGCGAGCCAGTGAGAGCACCGCGCAGCGCTCCGCCGTTTGGTCATACCAGGCGCACACATTTCCGCTACACCGTACACCGGCTCTGTAGTCTGATGTCCCTATCACTGCCTCTAGAGTTGATAGCAGCGCATGGAGTTTTAAGGGGCATAGTCGATAGTTGTTTTCTTCTTCTGTGGCTTTGTCCATAGTCGTTTCCCCTCCAGAAAGTCGCTGGCATAGTCGTTTGATAGTCGTTTTTTGTGTAATTTCAACAGTCAGCAAAAGTGTTTCCCCAGGAATTTGCGATACCATAGTTGTGAAAGTTGCACAAGAAAGTCGTTACTCCTCCACCACCACAGACCCGGCGATCCGCTCTTCAAGCTGCTTTTGGTCGGGAGAGTCGCCGAGGGGCGCACCAGGGGTAAGGGTAATTTCTTGGCGGTCAGCATAGTCGAAATTGTTCTTCCCCAAAAAGATTGCAGAAACCGGATTTACCTTCCCATTAAGGATGTAATATTCCCATAAAACTTCAAGTTTTCTGTACTCTTTTTTTATCAAGTCCCTAGTTGCGGAGCTGCATTCTAGGTTTCTGTGCGGAACATCATGCGTAATCTCCCATAGTCGCCGCCTATCAAGCCCAAGCACATCAGCCATACCAGAAACTTGCGGCTTCGTATCAAAGTCGATACAAAGTTGCCAAAACTCATCCATTCTCTGCTTTACAGCTTTTTCGTCGGAAAGGTCAACTCTATCGAATTTGTTAAGGGCTTGGATAAACATAGTCGCTTTGCTGTTATCGCCCGGCTCCGCAAGTTCATATCCAAACTGCTGGAGGTCTGGACGGTTTCTTTTTCTCTTGACGACTTGTTTCATAGTCGCATCATTCTTGTTCAGAGTTGCCACCTCCATTCACATACAAAGTTCCATCGGCATTAAGTCTGGGTGTTATCGCAATAGAACGATGTCCATTCCCAACTTCTGTCGCTACCACAACATAGTTTACCCCTGTGTTCTCATCAACAACTTGTAACGTTTCATAGGCTCCATTTTCGTTTTGGAACCAAATCTTAATAGGATTTGTTTGTTCCGCGCTTGCAACAGTCGATGAACACGCTCCAAGCAAAAAAACAAGGAATAATGCAATTACTGTACCAACCCGTTTCACTGCTCATTGCCCTCCCTCGCAAATCCAAATCGTTCACGCGCTCTCTTCGCCATCTTTTCCCGTTGTTCGTCTGATAGTTCCTTTGGTGCGCGGACCTTAATCCACTTCTTAGGGAAAGTATACTCCCTTACACCTTCATCAGCTCGAACTATTGTAATTTCTTTATGTTTTTCTGCAAGTGCATCCAATCGGCGGATTAGAGCACGATCCATAGTGTAGCAGGAGGCAAGAGGCTCTTCCTGGTTATAGTTGTAGATGGTTTCCATCTCATATTTTGTAAGTTCCATTACTTCCCAAACACCGCCTTCATATAGTCGCTGATCAGTTTAATTTTCATTTGTGTATAAAATCCCTATTTAATCATAGTCCATGAATAGTTGTTTGTCAACTATTATCTTGAAAGTTTTTGCGATTTTCGGCTTCTTGAAGAAGTTCGCGCATAAATTCTCCGGTAAAATAATTGGCCTGTTGGTCAGTAAAGCCGGATTTAAGGCAAGCCTGATAAAAAGCCATCATGGTATCAGCTATAACGCCCATGCTGTTGAGAAAGTCGTTAAGATTGCTAGTCAATATCGGCACCTACTTCCTCGCGTAAGATCTGTCGAAGGTCTTTGACTGTGCAATAACCCTTTGCAATGCTGTCCGATAGGTCTTCGATTTCCTTCCATACACGTTTAAGGTCTTCGAGCTGATAGCCCTCCTTGTCTGACAAAACAGTAAAGAAAATGGACCATGCAAGACGGACGGCTTTGTCAGTGGCTTCGCGTTTTGCTTTGGCTACGTCAGCTTGTGTTGCTGGACGGCGATGAGGATTAACTTTTTTCATGGTTCTTTCCTCTTGATAGGCCGGAAATATTTCTCCATCGTCACCCAGCGTTCTCCGCAGAACGGGCATTTTCTGCGCCGCTCAATGCGTCCGCCCAAAACAGTGCGAGAGTCGTACACTTCTCCTTCTCGCCCGCAATTTGGGCAAATCCTAGCCGCAGTGATATTATCTGTCATCCTATACCTCCGCCAATGCGTTGAATGCTTCTCTGTCCAGCGGCTCTGTAGGATGCCTCTGTGGAGCCAGTCCGCGGACTCGCAGCGCTGTCAGGACGGTTTCTGGATTGACGCCCAGGAAAGCCGATAGTTCTTGCATGGAGTATCCTTCCGAGCGTTTGGCTGCTACCCATCCCCATTGCGCGTCGGAGTACATATCTCCCGGGAAATGATATCTACGCATGATGATCCATCTCCAAAAACTTCTGTGCCATAGCCGCAACCTGGATGGCCTCGCAGGCGGCGTTGATGGCATGTATTTGTACAAGCCCGATTTCTAGGGACACAGGATTATTTTCGATGATCTTGTTAAAGATATCTCCCATATATCCCTTGATTTTGTCAAACTCAGTTCCTAGTTCAACTTGTTCCTCCAAAATCACCGCCCAACCCTCATGCTGGGAGTGAAACTGCGGGAACCGCTCATTGGCGGCCGCAAGCTCGATCTTGACCAGCTCCCGGACCTGGTTCTCTACAGCGTTCATTCCGCACCTCCGATGATCTCGTCAAGGGTGACAGTTTCGCCAGGGCGAATAGAGGGAAACATTCCTTCCTCCATGCCAATAGAACACCATCCAATAGTCCAATCCTCGCCCGGCCCGTCCATCATTTCGGTCCGACCATCTTCGTCCTTATGGATGTGCGTAAAGCTGTCTGTGCCAAACATCCTCTTGATGGTCTTGGCATCCTCCACCTCCTGCTCGGTGAAGCGGGGCGTATTTTCTAGATCCCAATCGTGTACCCATCCTTTGAGGCAAATTCCCCTCTGATGTATGTCACAATCTTCTTCACACGCCTTTTCTGTGTGGGATTTTCTATATTGATAGCACCACTCTTTTAGCTCCTCCAGCGTCCAGTCCTTCAACGGCTTGTCCATGTTGGCCTCCTCCTTTTTTGCGACTGAATTGCGACTTTTTTGAGACTGGTCGCAATCTTGCATCAAATCCTCAATTTTAACTCCCGTAGGCTTCCCGGCCCGATTGAGCATATCCTGGTAGGCTTTGCGCTCGTCCTCGGTAAAGTGACCGTCCTCCTCCACCACCTCATAGCCCATCAGGCGGGAGGCTTTCTTCCGGTTTTCCTCCCCGAACGCTTCCGCGCTCATAAGCTTCATTTTTCTGTCTCCTTTCCCACCCATTCCACTCCGAGCATCCGCCGTTATCTTTCCAAACACAGCGTTCACAGAGGCCGTAACAGGGTTTAGTCATGGGCGACCTTCTTTCGCTGACCCCAGGAACAAAAATGATTATCTCCGTCATGATCTAAGTATGAATGGTGGTGGATTTCACACAGCATTCGCTTTCCGTTTTTCCACTCATCGCAGATTTTGTAATGGGTGCACTCCCAGCACCTGACCACAGGAACGGCGTCGATGGTAGGGGCATCCGATAAAATATCTCTGACTGTCTGCACATCCCCTAACGCTGCTGCAAGGTCGCTGTATTGGTCCAGATTTTCGATACTGGCCGCCCGGTCCGCATCAATCAGCCTCATGATCGTCCTCCTTGTCCATGCGAGTTCCACAGTTGGGGCAGTAGGCCCACTTCCGTCCCGGTTCAAGTCCTTCCTTCCATGATCCCGCTATCTCACCGCATACACTGCACAGATTATTTTTCAATCCAGGACCGGGGTATGTACGTTCGTCCTCAATCCATCTCCCGTGCCTCACCGGGGCAACGTCGGCGGCGGGGATGTTGGCAAGAAGAAATTCAACTCCATAAGGATATTGATATTGCCTGATAGCGTTTATTGCTTCCGCCCTCTCGATGTACTCCTTCATTCTTGCTCCCTCCGTTCCAGCGCGTCAGCGATCCGCTTTAATTCTTCCTTAATTCCTCGCAGTTGATCCTGCCCGCTCATATCCTTGAAAAGTAGCAACAGAAACAAAGCAATCGCAATCACTTGCAAGGTTGCGTCAATCTCGTTCATTCTTGCTCCCTCACTCTCCGTACAATGTTTTTCTTCCCCAGTCATAAAGCCCTGGATATTCATGGGGATTGAAATTGAACCCGTAAAAGTCATAAAAACCATCATTACTCATTTGGAACCAGTCAAGACAAAGTTTTTTCTTGCTATATAGCTTCCCCTGAATAAAAATCCCATCTGTCCCCGGTAATGTGAATATGTTCATTCCTGCTCCCTCCGTAGTGCGGCCTCGGCATCTTCGCGGGTGAGAAATAATAGCTTGCCAAAATTCCAACCGCCCATTACTCTATCTCCGATTAAGTGCACCCATATATCTCTATTTTCATACTTGATATCAGTGCATCGGTCTTTTGTGATGTGCGGTGCTGCATCATGCACGATACGCCACACAGTATCACCCTTCTTGCACGGCAGCACTATGCACCGCCCCTCCCGTTTGGCCTGAACCATTTCCCTCAGCTCGTCCAGGTCGTACTCGTCGCCCAGGATGTCCTCGATGGCGGCGAGACGGTGGACGGCGCTCTCTTTCTGCTTGGAAACATCAACGAGGATTACCCCGTTGTCTCGATGTTCTGTCAGCCGCTTCATGGTCAGTTCTCCTTTCCCGGCCCGCGCCACTTTTCTGGCATTATGAAATTATGAACGAACAAATATGTATCGAACTTTTCCCACTCTCTAATCCTCTCAACCGCCGCATCCCTCTCGGATATCACCTGCTCCAGCTCTGCCCGCAGCTTCTCGTTTTCGGCCTGGAGCGTGGAGAGGGCGGTGGCGGCTCTCACCACAATGCAGTCGTCTTTGTCGCACAGATATCCACAAGCGCATTGGCCGCTCCCGCAAAGGACAGAAATGTGGTTTTCGTTGAAATCGTTCAATTGCTCAATCAGCTTCTCAATGTCCATCAGTCTCCCTCCCATACTCCGTCGGGCCGCATCTGCGCCAAGGCAACCAGCTGGCGCAATGGCTTGATTGCGTTTTCTCTGGTTGGCAACCAGTAGCCGGTTGCCCCCTGTTCCTCGCACTTCCGACGCTCTTTTTCACTGATGTCCGTAGCCATGCTCTCCAGCTTTGAAATGGCCTTTTTTAAGACCGGGATGCTCTCCGCTCCCGTCATGCCGTAGATGGTTCGGATGCCCTTGCTGGTTTTTCTCGTTCGAGCAAATACACCAGGGCGGTAGTACCAGTAAGCATAGTTGTATGTAATGTTTAGCCATGCCTCGGTAGTCCCACCCATAGCATAGGTCCCGCCCCTCATGTGGTGAGCCGCTTCCAGTTCCAGCGGTTCGTGGGTCACCGGGTCGGACAGGTAAATGTCATAACTCATTCCTGCTCCCTCACTCTCCGTACAATGTTTTTCTTCCCCAGTCATAAAGCCCTGGATATTCATGGGGATTGAAATTGAACCCGTAAAGGTCGTAAAAACCATCATTGCTCATTTGGAACCAATCAAGGCAAAGCTTTTTCTTACTATATAGCTTCCCTTGAATGAAAATCCCATCTGTCCCAGGTAGTGTGAAAGTGTTCATTCCTGTTCCCTCGCTTTCAGGGCTTCTTCGGCGGCTTCACGAGTGAGGAAAACGGTTCTGCCCACATCATCCGCCTTGAAAATGTAGCACAGCCTTATTCCGTACATCGCTTTATAGGTTGGCGTGCTTGCAAGCTCGGAAATGCTTATCACCGTGGCGTCAAGCGTTCTCCCGAAAAGGTTAATGTACACATCATCGTCAATCTTGCACGGCAGTACCACACACCGCCCCTCCCGTTTGGCCTGAACCATTTCCCTCAGCTCGTCCAGGTCGTACTCGTCGCCCAGGATGTCCTCGATGGCGGCGAGACGGTGGACGGCGCTCTCTTTCTGCTTGGAAACATCAACGAGGATTACCCCGTTGTCTCGATGTTCTGTCAGCCGCTTCATGGTCAGTTCTCCTTTCCCGGCCCGCGCCACTTTTCTGGCATTATGAAATTATGAACGAACAAATATGTATCGAACTTTTCCCACTCTCTAATCCTCTCAACCGCCGCATCCCTCTCGGATATCACCTGCTCCAGCTCGGCCCGCAGCTTCTCGTTTTCGGCCTGGAGCGTGGAGAGTGCGGTGGCGGCCTCTTTGCAATCCAGGCATACCTCAAAAAAGTCTTGCGTTCGGCCTTCTCCCCAATCAGTATGATGTTTGTAGAGCCGCTCAATCAGCTTCTCAATGTCCATCAGTCTCCCTCCCATACTCCGTCGGGCCGC
>ERZ1643250.513-NODE-513-length-41068-cov-65.241021_pt1 | contig 41068 bp, 41 predicted proteins | sample MGYA00579262_ERZ1643250 | MGnify/ENA primary metagenome ERZ1643250 (study PRJEB29033, sample SAMEA4952265) | chicken gut metagenome | biome: Broiler Chicken; feature: Gastrointestinal Tract; material: Caecum | place: Ireland | collected 2018 | study: Broiler...
CCATATGAGATAGCCTTTGTATATTTTGTCAACAGCTCCAAAATGAACACACCTATAAACCGGAACGTACTGCTGAACGCATTGCTAGGGAAAATAATCTCAGCGGTAGTTATGTAAGACGTGCAGAACATTTTGCCAAAGGTGTAGACGCCGCTGAAAAAGTTGCGCCAGGCATCAAACAGGAAATCCTGACCGGCAACATCAAGCCCACAGAGAAGGCCGTTGCGGCCATCGCCAAAGCCCCACCGGAGGAGCGGCCCGCTCTGGTCCAGCAACTCCGGCAGGCAAAAGAAACCGAAAAGCAAGAAGAAAAGCCGAAGCCCAGGCGCAGCGCCGCCGAGACCTTGCAAGCCATCCGGGATATCTCAGCCAACATGTTGCAGTCCAACGGGGAAATCGACGCAGACGATATCTGCGCAGAACTGGAAGACGCCCTGGACACCATGATTTTCCGCTGGGATACCTGCCTGGAAAACTACAGGGAGCACCGCAGCGCCTGCCGGGACGGCATCCAACAGCTTACAGAAAAGGGAATCCACTACCTGCAAAAAATGAGGAGGACTACATGAAAACAAGCCGTACCAGCGCCTATCAGGAAATGATGATCAACAGCAAGTTTCTGGAAGTCCCCCGTGGCAGCTACCAGCGGGAGCTGAACATCCACCGGGTACGAAAGATTGCTGCGAGGTTTGACCCCCGTCTGGTCAATCCTCCGAAGGTCAGCTACCGCAGCGGCCGCTACTATGTGTTTGACGGCCAGCATACTATCGCAGTCCTCAAGCTGCTCAATGGAGGCAAAGACCTGATGGTCCGCTGCATCGTGTATACGGGCATGACTGAGAGCGAAGAAGCCCTGCTCTTTGCCCAGCAGACCGGCGAATCTGCCAGGCTGACACCCGGCGATAAAATGCGCGCCATGATCTACGGCGGCGATCCGGAATGTATGGCCTTTCTGAAAGCCACTGAATCGGTGGGGTTAAAGCTGGATTACAGCCAGCGCCGCGGGAAGTACCGTCTTGGATGTATCGGCACTGCATTCGAGGAGTTCAAACGGGTGGGAGCCGACCTTTATAAAGAGGCCCTGTCTATGATCGTGGCCGCCTGGCAGCTGAGCCGACCGCATCCGGTGGATGAAACAGGGAGGCGAAGCTGGCGCAGCGCTCCGGTTTTTGCAAGCGGGTGCCATCCCGCGCCGCAAAAAACGGCTAAGCGCAAGAGGAATGGCGACCCTGAGTCCCTGCGGGCCGAAACGGTTCAGAGCGTGATCCGCTTCATTGAACTGTACCACGGCGAATATGACTCCCGCCGCCTTGTCAGCCGCCTGCACCGCGCCGACCCGTTGACCATCTACCGGGAAGGGCGGGCCATGGGTGTCAACATGGCTGGGTACAAGAAGTATCTCTATCAGGTCTACTGCATCTACAACGGGAGCAGCAAAAAGAAAGTGCTGCCCATGAAGTTCTAAAATCTTGCTTTTACCCTTTGAGCGGACGCTGCCCGCAGGCTGTAGGCGGCGTCTTACATAAAAATATACAAAGGGGGTATATTGCATGATTCCTAAAAACTGGCGATACAGCCGGGGTGACATCTACTATGCCAACATGGAACCCCATGTTGGCTCTGAGCAGGGTGGGGAACGGCCAGTGGTGGTTCTGCAGAATGATACAGGCAACAAGCATTCACCCACACTTATCATTGCTACCCTTACATCCAGAGTGGACAAGAAGCTAAGTCTGCCGACCCACGTTTTGCTTGACCAAAATCCGGGGCTGAGAGTCCCATCTATCGTACAATTAGAACAGATTTTCACTCTCGACAAACAACGTATGCAGCGATTTGTTGGTCAGGCCAGCAGCGAGGAAATGGACCGAATTGAAGCGGCGCTGAAAATCAGCCTGGCGATGAATTGAGAGGAGGAATGCAGAGAAAATGTCTGGAAGGACTCTTTCTTTTCGTGTGGATGGTTACGAAGTATTGGCTTCCTTTGCCGGAACGCCTAATAGAACAATCACCCATCAGCTGAAGCAGATTCTGATGGCATCATTTGTGAACAATACATCCGGTTCTGCCTCTGGCGACATCCTTGCAGCGGTCTCAAAACGGCGATACAATCAAGACGGTGATCATCACTGTGCACCTTGAAAACGGCATAGGATTCGTATTGATGCATCTTCCTTTTGACCGTACAACAAATGAAAGGAAGAAAGACCATGAAAAACCGAGTTTGCACATTGTATCGCGTTTCCACCGACAAACAGGTGGACCACAACGACAAGAACCAGGCCGACATCCCCATGCAGCGGAAAGCCTGCCACGCCTTCTGTGACAAAATGGGCTGGACCATTGTCCATGAGGAGCAGGAGGAAGGCGTTTCCGGGCATAAGATCCGGGCAGAAAACCGGGACAAATTGCAAATTATCAAGGGGCTGGCCAGACAGAAAAAGTTCGACATCCTGCTGGTGTTCATGTTCGACCGCATCGGGCGCATCGCCGACGAGACCCCCTTTGTGGTGGAATGGTTCGTCAAGCAGGGCATCGAAGTGTGGAGCACCCAGGAAGGGCAGCAGCGTTTTGACAGTCACACCGACAAGCTCACCAACTACATCCGTTTCTGGCAGGCCGATGGGGAGAGCGAAAAGACTTCCATCCGCACCAGGACCGCTCTGGGACAGCTCGTTGAGGCGGGCGGGTTCAAGGGCGGGCTTGCCCCCTATGGCTATGATCTGGTCAAAAGCGGGCGCTTCAACAAGCGCAAACACGAGCTTTACGACTTGGTGGTCAATGAGAGCGAGGCCGCCGTAGTGCGGACCATCTTTGAGAAGTACGTCCACGAGGGCTACGGCGCGCAGCGGATCGCTACTTACCTGAACCGGCAGGGCTACCGGGCCAGAACAGGGAAGATGTGGCACCACGCCACCATCCGCGGCATCGTCTGTAACCTGACCTATACGGGCATCCTGCGGTGCGGCGAGAGCCGCTCCCAGGAGCTGCCCCATCTGCAGATCATTGAACCGGAGCTGTTCGAGGCAGCCCAGCGCATCCGCACCGCCCGTGCTGGCAGCGATGTACAGGAACGCCATGTTCCCATGAACACGAGGGGAAAGTCCCTTCTGTCTGGGAATGTGTACTGTGGCCACTGCGGCGCACGGCTGGCCCTGTACGACACCGCCAGCATCGAGGCAAAAAAGATGATCGTCAGCTCTCTCATCCGCAGGGTAGACGTTTACCGCGGCTACAAGCTGCACATCGAATTTACCATTGACTTTGAGCAGTTCTGCTGTGGTCTGGATTTTGAAGCGGTCGCAGAGCAAACAAAAAGACCTGCCTCGCAATAAGGCAGGTCATATATCTAAGAATACCCAGAGCACCTGATTTTGGTGGAGATAAGCGGGATCGAACCGCTGACCTCTTGAATGCCATTCAAGCGCTCTCCCAGCTGAGCTATACCCCCATATTCGGTTTTGTTTTGCTTGGCTCGCCGTGGTCTTGACCGGCGACGTCAGTTATTATAGCAGAGGCGGGGGCAAATGTCAACAGGTATTTTCAAAAAATTTTCCAGGCCGTCCCATTGATTGACGCCGCCCGGCCGAGATGCTATACTGATACCAAACAGCGGCCGTGCAGGGCCGCCGAAACGAAAGGCGGGTACAGGAATGAAACAGAAAAACCGGAATATTCTGATCGGAGCCATTTTGATGATCTCGGGCGCGGGGCTGGCGCTCATTTTAACGTTTATCTACGGCAGCGTCCTGGACAGCTCTCTGGCGGAGCAGGTGACGGCGATGACCCAGCAGGACGCGGCCTTTGCCGCCGAGCTGAAAGCCTCGGGGATGACCCTGGACGCGCTGATCGAGGGGATGCAGGGGACGCTCAGCATCCTGCTGGGACTGGGCGCGGCGCTCAACGTGGTCAAGATCGTGGTGGGGGTGCTGGGCATCCGCAAGGCGGCCCAGCCCGCGGCCTTCTTTGTGATCTGGGGCGTGGTGTTCCTCCTGTTCGGCGTGCTGGGGATGATGTTCAGCGGGGTGGCGTCTGTGCTGGGCCTGTGCGATCTGGCGGGCGGTGTGTTCGGGCCGGCGCTCTTCCTCTGGGGCGGCGTGCAGAACAAGCGGGCCTTCCAGCGGATGCTGAAGGAAGAACAGGCGGCGGAGGAGCAGGCGGCCGAATCTGCCTGGCCGCCGGTGCGCAGAGAGTAAAAAACAAAGACCGGGAACGTTCGGCGCTCCCGGTCTTTTTGTATGTCAGGCGTTTTGTTCCAGCGAGAGGGCGATCTGCTCGGGGGTGATGGGGAGCTCCCGGTGCCACACGCCGGTGGCGCGATAGATGGCGTGGGTCAGGGCCGGGGCGGGGGTGTTGATGACGATCTCGCCGATGGACTTAGCCCCAAAGGGGCCGGTGGGCTCGTAGCTGTCCTCAAATTCCACCCGCAGGCGGCCCATGTCCAGACGGGTGGGCAGCCGGTACTGCAGGAAGGACGACTCGATGGGCCGGCCGGTGTGGTCGTACTGGACGTTCTCGGTCAGGGTGTGGCCGATGCCCTGGACGATGCCGCCCTCGGCCTGGATGCGGGCCAGGGCCGGATTGATGGCAATGCCGCAGTCCACCACGGCCATGTAGTCCAGCACAGTGATAAGCCCGGTCTCCTTGTCCAGCTCGATCTCCACCATGCCCACCATGTAGGGCGGGGGAGAGACCGGCGAGGAGTGGCTGGCCGTCGCCTCGGCTGCGATGCAGTTGGACACCTGGCTCTTGTAGCCGATCTGCTCGAGGGTCAGCGTCTCGCCGGTGGAGGCGCGGCGGACCTGCCGCCCCTCAAAGACGATCTCGCCGGCGCTGCAGTGCAGCATTTCGGCGGCGATGGCCCGAATCTTGTCCTTCAGCTCGGCGCAGGCGCGCTCGACCGCTTTGCCGGTGATGTAAGTGGTGGAGGAGGCGTAAGAGCCCGAGTCGTAGGGGGAGGCGTCGGTATCCGCGCCAAAGACGGCCACGTCATCCACATCGCAGTCGAGGCACTCGGCGGCCATCTGGGCCAGGATGGTGTCGCAGCCGGTGCCCATGTCGGCCGCGCCGATGATCAGGTTATAGGTGCCGTCCTCGCTCAGCTTGACGGTGGCCGAACCGACGTCCACGTTGGAAATGCAGGAGCCCTGCATGGCCATGGCGACGCCGGCGGCCCGGACCTTGCCGTTGCCCATGTCCCGCACGGGGTACTTTTCGTCCCAGTGGAAGATCTGACGGCAGTGCTCCATGCAGCGGTCAAGGGCGCAGGCGTTGGCCATCTCGTTGTAATAGGAGGTCATCTGCATCCCTTCCCGCACCATGTTGCGGTCCCGCAGGCGGGTGGGGTCGATGTGAAGCCGTTCGGCCAGCTCGTTGACGATGGTCTCCAAAGCGTAGATGCCCTGGGTCGCGCCGTAACCGCGGTAAGCGCCGGCGGCCTGGTGGTTGGTGTAGACCACGTCGTAGCCGAAGCGGTAGGCTTCCAGATTGCCGGTGTAGAGGGGGATGGCCTTGTGGCCCGACAGGCCCACCGTGGTGGGGCCGTGCTCGCTGTAAGCGCCGGTGTTGGACAGGGTGTACAGGTCGATGGCCCGGATGCGGCCGTCGTTGTCGGCGCCCAGCCGGATGTGCACCTCCATCTCATGGCGGGGGCTGCCCGCGATCTGGGCTTCCTCCCGGGTGTAGATCAGTTTGGCGGGGCGGCCTGTCTGCAACGTGACAAAGGCGGGGTAGACCTCGCAGACCGCGGTCTGCTTGGCCCCGAAGCCGCCGCCGATGCGGGGCTTTTCCACCCGGATGCGGCTCTTGGGGATGCCCAGCGCCCGCGACAGGATGCGCCGCACATGGAACACGATCTGGGTGGAGGAAATGACGTGGAGCCGCCCGTAGCGGTCCAGCTCGGTGTAGGTGCGGAAAGTCTCCATCATGGCCTGGTTGAAGGCTTTGGTGTGGTAGGTGCGGTCCAGCACGATGTCACAGCTGGCCAGGACGGCGTCCACATCGCCGGAGCCGCTGGTGTCGCTGGCCACCAGGTTGCGGCGGTTGTCGCCGCCCACTGCGCAGGGCGGGTACCAGTCCTTCTCCGGGTGGACGAGAATGGGGTTATCCTTGGCGGTGTGCATATCCAGCACCGCTTCCAGCACCTGGTATTTGACTTTAATAACCTTCATGGCCTGCAGGGCGGCCTTCTCGGTCTCGGCCGCGATGATGGCCACCGCGTCCCCCGAAAAGCGGACGTGCCGGTCCAGGATCAGGCGGTCGTAGGGGGAGGGCTCGGGATAGGTCTGGCCTGCAATGGTAAAGCGGGTCTGGGGCACGTCCCGCCAGGTGTAGACGGCCGCTACGCCGGGAATTTTGAGGGCCGCGGCGGTGTCGATCTCCTCCACGATGGCGTTGGCGTGGGGGGAGCGCAGGATCTTGACCACGAGGGCGTCTTTGGGGACGACGTCATCGGTATAGACCGGCTTGCCCAGCAAAAGCTGCATGGAGTCCTTTTTGGGGACGGCCCGGTTGACGGTGCGCAGGCCGGCCCGCTCTTGTCTCTGGTTCTCAGTCATGGGGCTGGCCTCCTTCCTTGCGGCTGTCCAGATAGGCGCGGATGCCCCGCAGCTGGCCGTCATAGCCCGAGCAGCGGCAGAGGTTGCCGGCGAGGTACGCGCGGATCTCGTCGTCGGTGGGGTCGGGGTTCTCCCGCAGCAGGGCGATGGTGTTCATCACAAGGCCGGGGTTGCAGAAGCCGCACTGGTCGGCGCCCTGCCGGGCGATGAAGCCCACAAAACCGGCGGCTTCGGCCTGCAGGCCCTCCAACGTCTGGACCGCATGGCCCGCGGCCCGCGCCGCCAGCATGGAGCAGGAGAGGACCGGCTTGCCGTCCACCAGGACGGTGCACAGGCCGCAGCCCGAAGTCTCGCACCCGCGCTTGACGCTGGGACACCCGTGGGCGCGCAGAAAGTCGATCAGCAGGCAGTCCGGCTCGATCTGGGCGGTCAGGGGCCTGCCGTTCAAAGTCAGTTTGATTTCCATCATCCGGTGATACCTCCCACTTCTTCCAGCGCCCGGCGGACCAGCACCTTGACAAGGTGGGTGCGGTAGGCGGCGCTGCCCCGGCTGTTGGAGCCGGTGGGGACCTGCCCGGCCGCCCATGCGGCGAACGCCTGGGCGCTTTCCGGGGTGACGCCCCCGGCCAGCAGGCCGGTTTCATCCCGCAGGACCACGGCCTTGCCGGGGCGGGCGCCCACCACGGCGCGGTAAGCCCCGTCCAGGGCCGAGACGGCGCAGTTCAGCACCGGGATGTCGGTGCGCTGGTTGCGCATGGCCTGGTAGGCAAAGCGGCCCGGCGTCTTGTGGACGATGACCCGGACCAGCAGGTCCCGGTCGTAGGGCATGGCGGCAAACTGTTCCAGCGGGATAAGCCCGCCCTTGTACAGCTCGACCCAGCTGTCCATCGAGAGCATCCAGGCCAGCAGGTCGGAAAAGCCGAACCGGCTCCACAAACTGCCTCCGAGGGTGGCCATGTTGCGGAACTGCACTCCCACGATGTCCCGCACCGCCCGGACCGACGCGCCCTGGGTGTAGGCGGCGAGGCCGGCGTGCTGCTCGATCTGGCGCAGGGTGACCATGGCCCCGAGGGTAAACTGCTCGTCCGTCTCCTCGATGGCGTCAAGGCCGAGGCGGCACAGGTCGATGGCGGTGGAGACGTTGAGGTCTTGCATCTTGAGCCAGAGCATCCCGCCCAGGATGCGGGCGCTGCGCTTCTGGTTCAGCTGCCAGGCTTCCTCGAGGGTCTGGGCCTGGACATAGGTTTGGATCTTGATCATAGACGTTCCTTTTCTTTTCTCTTTTCCGCAGGCACGCGGCAAAATGTCCATACTTTTTTATTATAACAGCCCCCCTTGCTTTTGGGAAGGGAAATTGTTATAATTGCGTTGTTGTTTGTAAACTACAACGAGAAGGAGAACCATCATGAGACTGAACCGAATCGTATCCCTGGCGCTGGCCGGGGCCATGGCCCTGAGCCTTGCCGCCTGCGGCGGACAGGCGGACACGGCGTCCAGCGCTGTGTCCAGCGCGGCGGCTTCCAGCGAAGCTGCGGCCTCCAGTGAAGCGGCAGCTTCCAGCGAGACGGCTGCGACCGTCTATCCCGTCACCCTGACCGACCAGGCCGGGCGGGAAGTGACCATCGAGGCCCAGCCCGAAAAGCTGGTCAGCGGCTATTACATCTCCACCAGCCTGCTCATCGCGCTGGGGCTGGAGGACGATCTGGTGGGCATCGAGGCCAAGGCGGACAGCCGGCCCATCTACGCCCGCAGCGCCCCCGAGCTGCTGGACCTGCCCAACGTGGGCACCGCCAAGGAGTTCGACCTGGAAGGGTGCCTCGCGCTGGAGCCGGACCTGGTCATCCTGCCGCTGAAACTGCAGGACAGCGCCGACACCCTGGCCGAAATGGGCGTCCCGGCCCTGGTGGTCAACCCGGAGGACCAGGAGCTACTGAACGAGGCCGTCACCCTGATCGGCGAGGCCACCAACACCGGTGAGCGGGCCGGCGCCCTGCTGGACTTTGCCGCCGGGCAGGAGGCCCGCCTGACCGAGGCGCTGGCGGGCGTGGAGACGCCCAGCGTCTACCTGGCCGGCAACTCGGACTTTTTGTCCACCGCGGGCGACGCCATGTACCAGGCCGATATGATCCGCATGGCCGGGGGCGTCAACGCGGCGGCTGAGATCACCGACACCTATTGGGCCAACGTCAGCTATGAGCAGATCCTGGCCTGGGACCCCGACTACATCGTCCTGGCGTCGGACGCCTCCTACACGGTGGACGACGTCCTGAACGATCCCAGCCTGGTGGGCTGCAAGGCCGTGGAGAACGGTCATGTCGTCCAGATCCCCGGCGACGCCGAGGCCTGGGACAGCCCGGTGCCCAGCGGCATCCTGGGTTCGGTCTGGCTGGCGTCGGTCCTGCACCCCGAACAGTGCCCGGCCGGCGAGGCCGCAGCCGTCATCAACGAGTTCTATGAGACGTTCTATGGTTTCACCTACAGCGAGAACTAAAGTTTTGTGTGCAGCCGGGGCGGTTTTGCTTGCCGCCCTGGCTGCTGCCAGTTTATTCATCGGGAAATATCCCCTCACCCTGTCCGGCCTGCTGGCAGGGGAGGAGATGCAGCTGCGGGTGTTCTGGACCCTGCGGGCCAGCCGGACGGCGGTAGGCGCAGCCGGCGGTTTTGCGCTGGGGGCGGCGGGCTTTGTGTATCAGACGGTGTTCCGCAACCCGCTGGCCTCGCCCGATGTGATCGGCGTGTCGTCCGGGGCCAGCGCCGGGGCGGCCGCCGGCATCCTGTTTTTGTCCGGGGCGGCCGCGGTGACAGCGGCTTCCTTTGCGGGGGCGCTGGCGGCGGTGGGGCTGGCGTTGGCCCTGTCCTCGCTGGACCGGGCCGGCCGGCACAGCACCATCGTGCTGGCGGGCATCGCGGTCCACTCCCTGGCTCAGACCGCCCTCATGTGCCTCAAACTGACGGCCGACCCCGAGCGGGAGCTTGCCAGCATCGAATACTGGATCATGGGCAGCCTGAACGGCGTCAGCGGCTATGCCATCGGCGGCAACCTCGCCCTCTGCGCAGTCTGCGTGGGCGCGCTGTTTTTGCTGCACCGCCAGATCATCCTCCTTTCCGCCGAGGAAGGGGAAGCCCGGATGCTGGGCGTGGCGGTGGGCCGGCTGCGGGTGGCGGTCCTGCTGACGGCCACGCTGGCCGTCTCCTGCGTGGTCAGCCTGTCGGGCCTCATCAGCTTTGTGGGGCTGCTGGCCCCCCACGGGGCCCGGCTGCTCACCCGGCGCAGCGGCTCCGGCACCATGCTTCTGGGCGGGCTGCTGGGGGGCATCCTGCTGACCGGCGCGGACATCCTGGCCCGCAGCGTGGCCGCCGCCGAGCTGCCGGTGAGCATCTTCACCAGTCTGCTGGGCGCGCCCTTCCTGCTCTTTCTGATCGTGAAAGGGAGGCGGGAGGCATGAGCTTTTTGCAAGTCGAAGCCCTGGCGGCGGGGTACGGCGGCCGGCAGGTTTTGCGGGGCGTCTCCCTGCAGGCCGAAGCCGGGCAGATGGTGGGGGTGCTGGGGGCCAACGGCAGCGGCAAGACCACCCTGCTCAAAGCCGTCTGCGGCATCCTGCCCCATACGGGCGGCTGTACCCTGGACGGCCTGCCGCTGGAAGGGCTGAGCCCCCGGCAGCTGGCCCGGCGGTGCAGCTACATCCCCCAGCGCAGCGGCATTTCGGTGGACCTGTCGGCGCTGGAAGTGGTGCTGATGGGCTTCAACCCCCAGCTCGGGCTGCTGGAACGGCCCACCGCCGCCATGCGGGACAAGGCGCGGGCCGCCCTAGCCCAGGTGGGGCTGGTCGGCCGGGAAGAGGAAAACTACCTCCATCTCAGCGAGGGGCAAAAGCAGCTGTGTATCCTGGCCCGGACCCTGGCGGCCGGCGGGCAGCTGTTGCTGTTGGACGAGCCCGAAAGCGCCCTTGATTTCCGTTACCGCTACCGGATGCTGGAGCTGCTGCGCAGCTGGGTGCGGCAGGCGCGCCGGGCGGCCCTTGTCACCCTCCACGACCCGGCCCTGGCCCTGAACTGCTGCGACCGGCTGGTGGTGCTGGCGCAGGGGCGGGCGCAGGCGGTGCTGGCCCCGGCGGCCGACCCGCTGGAAGAAATGGAGCGCCAGCTGGCGGCGGTGTACGGGGCGGTCAGCCTCTGCCGGTGCCGGGACCGGGCCGGCCGCGCCCAGCTGGTCATGCTGAAAGAACCGGAGAGGGAAACAGAATGAAAGCCGTGACGAGAGTGCTTTTTTTGGACGAAGCAGGGGAAAAGTTTTTCGGGGAAGGGCCCTGCCGCCTGCTGCACGCGGTGGAAAAGACCGGGTCTCTGCGGGCGGCGGCCCAGTCCATGGGAATGGCCTACACCAAGGCCCTGAAACTGGTCCGCCACGCCGAGGCGGCGCTGGGCTTTGCCCTGACCACCCGCACCGCCGGCGGCAGGGACGGCGGGGGCAGCAGCCTGACCCCGGAAGGAAAGGAGTGGCTCCAGCGCTATGAAGCCTACCGCGACGCCTGTGCCGAGGCCGGACGCCGGCTGTATCTGGACTTCTTTCCAGAGCAGCGGTAAGCGGCACCTGCTGCTGACCGGGGGCCGGGGCAGCGGCAAGACCACTTTGCTGAACGCCCTGGCCGCCCGGCTGGCGGAGGGGTATTTGCCCGGCGTCACCACCTGGGCGGAGCCGGGGCGGGCGGTTTACCTCCGGGACAACGGTTCGGGGGCGTCGGCGGCGGTGGGGGTGTTCGACCCCGGCCGGCCCGGCCCGGAAAACCGGATGCGCCCGGTGGAAGAGGCCTTCCGCACCTTCGGCACAGAGGCGCTGGCCCGGGCCGGCGCGGCGGCAGGGGAGTGGGCCTCGGTGGACGAGGTGGGCTATCTGGAAACGACCTGCCCCGCCTACTGCGCCGCCCTGCTGGCTTTGATGGAGCGCAAGCGGCTGCTGGCGGCGGTCCGCAAGCAGGACCTGTCTTTTCTGCAGGCGCTCTGCCAGAGGCCGGACGTGTTCTGCGTGGACTTGGACGCCCCTTACGGGCGGCTGGGGTGCGTCATCATGGCGTCGGGGCTGGGGAAACGGTTTGGGGGCGGCAAGCTCCTGGCCGAGCTGCACGGCAAGCCCCTGCTTCAGTACGCGCTGGATGCCACCGGCGGCCTGTTTGCCCGCCGGGTGGTGGTCACGCGGGACCTGGCCGCCGCGGCCCTCTGCCAGGCGCAGGGGGTCGAAACGGTCCTGCACGACCTGCCGTCCCGCAGCGATACGGTCCGCCTGGGGCTGGCGGCCCTGACCGCTCCCGGGGAACCGCCCCTGGCCGGGTGCCTGTTCTGTCCCGCCGACCAGCCCCTGCTCCGGCGGGAGACGGTGGCCTCGCTGGCCCTTGGCGCCGCCTGTGCGCCGGGGCCCATCTGGCGGCCCGCATGGCAGGGCCAGCCGGGCGCGCCGGTCCTCTTTCCGGCCTGGACTTTTGCCGAACTGGCCAGCCTGCCCGAGGGGCAGGGGGGCGGCGCGGTGGTCCGGCGCTGGCCCGGCCGGGTCCGCTGCATCCCGGCGGCCTGCCCCGCCGAACTGCAGGACGTCGACCGCCGCGAGGATCTGGCGCAGCTGGAACGATCGGCGGATAAGTATTACACATAAGTATGACTTATTTTAGCCTTGCTTTCCGTCGCATTTTGGGATATACTGTCCACTGTTGGTATTTTGGGGTGTGCCGGAAACGGCCGAAGCGGGCGCGCTTTCCGATACACCCTGGGAGTAACCTTGGAAAGTGAGGAAATTCATGAGCAATCTGACCCAAAACAACGCCGAATTGCTGAAATTCGACGGCAAGCCCTCCTGGGGCGCGGCCTTCCCCCAGGCGATGCAGCACGTGCTGGCCATGCTGATCGGCAACATCACGCCGCCCATGCTGATCGCCGGCACCTGCGGCCTGTCGGCAGAGGAAAAGATCCTGCTGACCCAGGCGGCCATGATCATCGGCGGCATCACCACTTTGCTGCAGCTGTTCCCGGTGTTCGGCTTCGGCATGAAGCTGCCCAACGTCATGGGCGTGGCCTTTGCCTATATGCCCATCCTGACCATCATCGGCCAGCAGTACGGCATTGCGGCCATCTTTGGCTCCCAGCTGGTGGCGGGCTTTGTATCCATCTTTGTGGGCATGTTCATCGGCAAGATCCGCCGGTTCTTCCCGCCCATTGTCAGCGGCACGGTGGTCATGAGCATCGGCCTGTCCCTGTACAAGACGGCCATCGGCTACATCGGCGGCGGTTCGGCGGCCCAGGCCGACGGCACCTTCGGTTCCGGCAAGTTCTGGTTCCTGGCCATCCTGACGCTGATCGTCACCCTGGCCTGCAACTTCTTCGGCAAGGGGCTGATCAAGGCGTCTGGTATGCTGATCGGCATCGTGGTGGGTTATGTGGCCGCCCTGCTGATGGGCGGCGTGGTCAGCTTCGCCGACTTTGAGACGGCCTCTTGGTTCGCCCTGCCCCGGCCCTTCTACTTCGGGCTGGAGTTCCATCTGGACGCCATCGTCATGATGATCCTGATGTACATGGTCCAGGCCGTGCAGACCATCGGTGACGTGTCCTCCACGGCCATGGGCGGCTTTGGCCGTCAGGCCACCGACCAGGAACTGGGCGGCGCCATCAAGGGCCAGGCCATCTGCGGCATGATCGGCTCGGTGATCGGCGGCCTGCCCACCGATCCCTACAGCCAGAACGTGGGCCTGATCTGCACCACCAAGGTGGTGGCGCGCCGGGTGTTCACCATGGTGGGCGTCATCATGCTGCTGGCCGGCATCTTCCCCAAGTTCAGCGGCCTGATGGCCACCATCCCCCAGCCGGTGCTGGGCGGCGCGACGGTCACCGTCTTTGCGGCCATCACCATGTCCGGCATCCAGCTGCTGAACGAACAGCCCCTGAACTACCGCAACCGGATGATCGTGGGCATCGCCCTGGCCATCGGCCTGGGCATCGACGCAGCCCCCGACATCCTCCAGTTTGTGCCCCAGCTGCTGCGCAACATCTTCGGCAGCAGCCTGGTGGTCTCCTTCCTCATCGTCTTTGTGCTGAACCTCATCATCCCCAAGGACGACACCCCCGAGGACTAACCCAAGAACGAAAATCGAACACGCTGCGAGCCGGGCCCTGTGGGCCCGGCTTTTTCTGTGTCATGCGGGGCGAATACTGCATTCTATTACATATGCTATGCAAAATATTACATCCATGATGCAATGGAGGTCGGAAATTGTTATAATTTGACTATACATTTTCTCTATCGTTCTCTGGATGAAACAGAAAAGGCAAGGTGACATACACTATGAGAAGGAAATTTGCGGTAGGTGTCTGTTGTGTGTGTGCGGCGGTGCTGGCGTCGCCGGTCTGTGCGGCTCAGGCGGCCGAAGGCGGGCCTGTCTCCGCTGCGGCCCAGCCGGCCGGGGAAGAAAACTGCATCGACACCCTGCTGGCCTTTTGGGACAGCCTGGGCGCGCCCCGGACCGGGTTCGTCACCGTGGACGGGCAGCTGCACTATTGCTCCCGGCCGGGGGTCTACGACCAGTTTGCGCCGGGCTTTGTGACGGTGGAGGGCAAACTCTACCATGTGGAGCCGGACGGCGTCACCTTTACCCAGGTGCCCGCAGGGTTCTCGGTGGTGGGCTCGTCCCTCTGCTACAGCTCGGACGGGCAGAGCATCGACACCTTCCAGCCCGGCTTTGTGACCATCGAGGGCAGGCTGTATCACGTCCTGCCCGACGGCTACAGTTTTGAATGTCACACCGCCGGCACCTATATTTATGGCAGCGAGCTGTACTGCGTCCCTGCCGACGGGGCGGAATTTTTGACCAGCGGCGTCTGGAAAGGGTTGGAGTTCGGCCCCGACGGCCGCTACACCTCGGGCAACGCCCAGCTGGACGGCTATGTCAAGCAGGTGCTGGCCCAGTGCACCAACGATTCCATGAGCCAGGAGCAGCGGCTCCGGGCCGCTTACCTCTACGTCCGGGACCACGGCCGCTATCTGGCCCGCAGCCACCGGGCGCGGGGCAGCGTGGACTGGGCCATGGAGGAGGCGCAGTTCTTCTTTGAAAACAACCGGGGCAACTGCTACAGCTTTGCCGGGGCGTTCCTGTACCTGGCCCGGCAGCTGGGGTACGAGGCCTACCCGGTCTCGGGCGGCGTGGGCTACGACAACAAGGACCACGCCTGGGTCATCATGCCCTGGGCGGACGGCCAGACCTATCTCTTTGATGTGGAGCTGGAATACGCCTACCGGTACCGCTACGCCAACAAGCGGAACCTGAACCTGTTCAAGATGACCACCGCGTCCGCGCCGTTCGTCTACACCTTCCCCCAGTGAGCACGGAAGGGGGACCGCTGACCCATGGCATTTAGTTCTGTCATTTTTGTCTGCGTTTTTCTGCCCGCCGTCTGCATCCTGAACTGGGCGATCCCGGGGGTGCGCGGCAGGAACATTCTGCTGGCGGCGGCAAGTTTGCTGTTTTACGCCTTTGGGGACCCCGCGCACCTGTTGCTGTTGCTGGGGTCTGTGCTGTTCAACTACGCTGCGGGCCTGCTGGCGGCCCGCCCTTGGCGCTGGAGCCGGCTTGTGTTGTGGGCGGCTGTGGCGGGCAACCTCGGGGTCCTGGCCTTTTACAAGTATCTGGGCTTTCTGGCAGAGAATCTCAGCCTGCTGCTGGGCGTGTCCCTGCCGGTCCCGGCGGTGGCTCTGCCCCTCGGCATCTCCTTTTTCACCTTTCAGGGGCTGTCCTACGTCATCGACGTCTACCGGGATAAGTCCCTTGCGACCCGCAGCTTCTTCGACCTGCTTTTGTACATCTGCCTGTTCCCAAGGCTGGTGGCCGGGCCCATCCTGAAATACCAGGATGTGGCCGGGGAGCTGCGCTGCCGCGCCGTCACCCTGGACGGGACGGCCCGCGGGGTGCGGCGGTTCATCCTGGGGCTGACCAAAAAGCTGCTGCTCTCGGACACGGCCGCCGGGATGGTGAACGCCGTCTTTGCGCTGGAAGCCGGCCAGCTGGATTTCCGCCTGGCCTGGCTGGGGGCAGTGGGCTACGCGCTGCAGATCTACTTTGATTTCAGCGGCTACAGCGACATGGCCATCGGCCTGGGGTGGATCTTCGGCTTCCACTTCAAGGAGAACTTCCGCTATCCCTACGCCGCCGCCTCGGTCAAGGAGTTCTGGCGGCGCTGGCACATCTCTCTGTCCACCTGGTTCCGGGATTACCTGTATATCCCGCTGGGCGGCAACCGGAAGGGGAAAGCGCGCACCTACTGCAACAAGCTGATCGTCTTTTTCTGCACCGGCCTGTGGCACGGGGCCAGCTGGACCTATGTGGTCTGGGGCCTGTGGCACGGGGCTTTCCTGGTGGCGGAGGACCGGCTCCGTCCGGCGGGACGGCACGGCCGGCCGGCGCGGTGGCTGGGCCATCTGTACACCCTGCTGGTGGCGGTGGTGGGCTTCGTCTTTTTCCGGGCGGCCACCCTGGGCCAGGCGGCGGAGATCATCCGCAGTATGTTCACCGGCTTTGCGGTGACGGCGGAGAGTGCCGCCGCGCTGGCATCTTTGGCCAGCCCCCTCCACCTGTGGGTGCTGGCGGCGGGGTGCGTCGGCTGCCTGCCCTGGCTGGACCGCGTCAAGCAGTGGGCCGCGAAACACCCCGTTCTGGAAGCCGCCTCTTACCCGGCGGCGCTGGCGCTGTTCGGGCTGGATCTTGTCCACCTGTCGGCGGCCAGCTTTGTACCGTTCATTTATTTCCAGTTTTAAGGAGGCGGGCAGATGAAAAAACTTGCGCGATGGGGCCTTGCGGCCTTTGTGGGGCTGTTCCTCTGCCTGTGCCTGCTGCCCAGCGCCGGGATGCTGGCAGCCCCGGCCGAGGAGGCGATGGGCAACGAGCATTTGACGGCCATGCCCGCCCTCCAAAACGCCGACGGCAGCTGGAACGAGAGCTATTTCAGCGAGCTTTCCAGCTGGCTGTCCGATCACATTGCGTTCCGGCATGAGCTCATCACCCTCCATGCGCGGCTGTGCGGAGCCCTGTTCGGGACCCTGCCCAGCGAGGACGTGGTCCTCGGGGCGGACGGCTGGCTCTACTACGCCGATACCCTGCCGGATTACCAGGGCGCCGGCCTGATGACCGAGCGGGAATGCTGGGCCGCGGCCCGCGTCCTGGCCCTGATGCAGGAATACTGCCAGGAGCGTGGGGCGCAGTTCCTGTTCACGGTGGCGCCCAATAAAAACAGCCTCTATCCCGAGGCCATGCCCGCCCGCTACCAGCGCTCGGGCGCGGCGGGCAACGCCCAGCGCATCGCCGGCCGGCTGGAGGAAATGGGCGTGCCCTATCTTGACCTGTTCGCCCTGCTGGGCGGGCAGGAGCAGACCCTCTATTTCCGCACCGACAGCCATTGGAACACCCTGGGGGCCGCCCTGGCCGGGGACGCCATCAGCAGCGCGCTGGGCAAACCGGAAGACCCCTTCTGGGGCCAGCCCTATCAGACCGCCCCCACCCACAAGGGGGACCTGTACGAGATGGTCTACCCGGCGGGCGATCTGCTCGAGGAGGACGCCGTCTTTGACCGGGCGTTCCGCTTTACTTATCCCAACGGCCTGCGCTCGGCGGAGGACATCACCATCCGCACCCAAAACGAGGGGGAGACGGGCAGCCTGCTGATGTTCCGGGATTCCTTCGGGAACGCCCTCTATCCCTTCCTGGCCGAGCGGTACGGCGCGGCCTGCTTCTCCCGGGCCATGCCCTATAACCTGACCTATCTGGAACGGGAACAGGCCGGCACTCTGGTGGTGGAGATCGTGGAGCGGAACCTGCGCTGGCTGGTCCAGCGGCCCGCCGTCATGCCCGCGCCCCAGCGGGAGGACACTTCCGCCGGCTGGCAGGCCGATGGCGCGGTAGAGGCCACAGCCACCGCCGCCCCCAGCAGCGAGCTGGAGGGCTATGTGGAGGTCAGCGGCGTCATCCGGTGCCCGGCGATGGATGTGGATTCCCCCATTTACCTGCGGGCCGGCGGCCAGGTCTACGAGGCCTCGCCGGCAGGGGAGGGAGAGTGCCCCTTCACCGCCTACCTGCCCGCCGCGGCGGCAGGCCAGCCGCTGGAACTGGCGGTGTCCTGCCAGGGCGTGTGGCAGTCCTGCACGGTCGCGCTGGAAGCGGCGGAATAAATGTTGCCAGCCAGGGGCCGTCTGGGCCCTGCTGAATGTTGCCTGAGAAGAAAGGATTTGACAGTATGAAACGATTCTTTGTACAGTGCACGGCTTTTGTCCTCTGCGCGGCGTGCGCCCTGATGAGCACGGCCTGCAGCCAGACCACGGCCAGCGCCGAAGCGCCGGCTTCCTCGGTGCAGGCGGCAGTGTCCGCCGCCCCCAGCGAGGCCGGAAGCACTTCCGCTTCGAGCAAAGCAGCCGCCTCCGCCGCGTCTTCCAAGGCAGAGGCAGAGCCGGAGGAAGCCGCATCCGAGCCGGAGGCGGCCAGCGAGGCCGAGGCCCCGGCGTCCTCTGCGCCGGCTGAGAACAGCAGCCCTGCCCCGGCGGCGGAACCCGCGCCCGCGGCACAGGCGGCGTCCGCCTCCAGCCAGGAGCAGCCCGCCGTCCAGCCAGAACCGGCCCCTGCGGCCAGCGAAGCCCCGGCAGCAGAGCCTGCCGCGCCCGAGGCGCAGGGCTCCCCGAAGGAGATCGCCCTGAGCTATGTGGGCCGCAGCGCCGCCGAGCTGGCGGCAGCCATCGGGCAGCCCACCTCCACCGAGTACGCCACCAGCTGCATCGGGGACGGGGAGGACGGCATCTGGTATTATGACGGCTTCACCGTCTACACCTTCCGCGGTACCGACGGATCTGAACGTGTGGAGGATGTGTTCTGAAAAGGCGTATGCTGAACAAGACAAAGGGCAAAGCCCGCCCTCTGAGCGCCCTGCAGAAGGCTGCGCTGGGGCTTGCGGCGGCCGCTGCTGTGGCGGCGCTGGCTGCCGGCGGGCTGTATCTCTTTCACGGCAGCCTCCGGTTTGCCAAAGGGGCCGAACTGATCCTGACCCGCCAGACGGACGGGAGCCTGCTGGCCTCCTGGCCGGAGGTGGAGAGCGCCGGCTCCTATTGGGTGCGGGCTGAGTGTGCGGGCCAGACCGTCTATGAGGGAGAGACGGCGGAGCCCGGCTGCCAGCTGCCTGCCGCAGAGGCGGGCAGCCTGACGGTGCGGGTCCAGCCCGCCCGCACCGGCCGCCGCGGCGCGGCCCACACCTGGCAGGTGGAGGACCTGGCCGCCGTGAACTGGCCCGTTCTGGACGCCTTTGACGCCCAGGTGGACCGCTCCAAAAATCTGCGTTTCAGCTGGAAGGGGACCGGCGGGGATGTCTATCTCCTCTATCGGATCGGGGAGGGCGGTGCGGCCCGCCTGACCGCCCGGCCGGACGCCTCTGTGTACAGTCTGCCGGTGGGCGGCGAGGGGGAACTTCCTATGCCCGCCTACGGCGAGACCCTCCAGTTTGTGGGGGGATACGGCTGCCGGGAGGGGGACGTGGTGTTTTGCGGCCCCCTCTCGGAGCCCGTATCGTTCCAGCGCAGCGACTTTCTGGACCATGTGATCCATGTCAGCGCCGAGCCGCGGGGGGACAATTTCTACCGCTTTACCTGGAACGAGGCCCAGGGGGACTACTATCTTCTGCAATACTGCTCGGAGGATGTGCCCGCCTGGCAGGACCTGTGCCGGGTAGAGTGCAGCGAGAGCCCCGGCTGTGACGTCCGGTTGGGGGCAGGCACCGCGTACCGCCTGCGGGTCGTTTCCCGCAAAGCGGGGGCGGAAGGGGCCCCTTCGCAGTCCGATGAGCTGGCTTTGACTACGGGGCTCTCCGCTCTTTACGCCACAGTATGGCCCATCCAGGACCTGGAACTGTACCGGGATGTCAGCCGCCGGGAGGTGCTGGGCACGGTCCAAGCCGTGTCGGCCTGCTGTGTGCTGGACGAGGCGGAGGGCCTCTTTTATGTTCTCACCCGGGACGGCGTCCGCGGCTACATCGACAGCCGTTACTGCCTCATCAACCTGCCCGACTATATGGGCGAGCTGTGCGCCTATGACATCACCAACAGCTACAGCTCGCTTTATATGGTCCATGGATACGAGATCCCCACCGTCACCGGCACGGTGGTCACCGGTTATGAGCACGTCCGGCTGGAGGAGGGGGAGTACCTGGTGCCCCTGCTCTATCCCTGCGCCCAAAAGCTGGCCGCGGCGGCACAGGCCGCCCGCGCGGACGGCTACCGGCTGAAGATCTACGACGCCTACCGCCCGCGGGAGGCCAGCACCGAGATCTACCGGGTGGCGGAGCAGCACCTGAACGACCCCATCCCCGACGAGACCTTTACCGGCGAGCCGGCGGACGATCTGCCGGATATCCCTCTGCTGTCCGAGCTGCTGGCCCGGCAGGAAGCCGCACCCCCCGCAGAGAGCGGACAGGGCGCGGCGCAGCCGGCCCCGGCGGAAAACAGCTGGCTCTTTGGGACGCAGGAAAGCCCGGCGGAGGAAGCTGCGTCCGAAGTGACGGTGCCGCCGGCAGCGTCCAGCGCCCCGCAGGCCCCCGCGGCCGAAACGCCCGTGCCGGAGGAAACGCCCCCGGCAGAGCAGGAGCCGCAGCAGTATCTGACCTACTACCTGCTGATGACAGGAGGCCGTTACCGGCTGGGCAGCTTTCTGGCGCAGTATGGCTCCACCCACAACCTGGGCATCGCCATGGACCTGACCCTCGAGCGGCTGGACACCCGGGAGGAGCTGCAAATGCAGACCGCCATGCACGACCTGAGCCACTACGCGGTCCTGACCCGCAACAACGACAGCGCCGATTTGCTGGCGGACTATATGCTGGGGGCGGGCTTCGACCCGCTGACCAGCGAGTGGTGGCACTTCCAGGACGACGCCACCCGGGACGCGCTGGGCCTCTCGGTCTACCAGGAAAAGGGCATCTCGCCGGAGGGCTGGCGCTGGGATGCAGATGGCTGGTATTACCGCCAGGCCGACGGTACAGCCGTCCGAAAGGCGCCGGAAGGCTGACCGGGGGGCTGTGCCCGGCAAGAAAAAGCAAATCGGCAGGCTGGATGCACCGGCCTGCCGCTTTTGTCTGCGCTTTTCAATAAAACACGATGGAACGACTTGAATAACTGTATAGTATAATCGCTTTACAGCTAAAAGAGGGCCCTGAAAGAGGATGCGGGCGTCACAGAATGTCGATGTGCTCGCCGTTGAGGGCCTTGTTCATGCTGCGCACCGCGCAGAACTTGCCGCACATGGAACAGGTGTCGTCGTGCTCAGGGGAGCGGTCGGCCCGGATGGCCTTGGCCGTCTCGGGGTCGAGGGCGCAGGCCCACTGGGCCTCCCAGTCCAGGGCGCGGCGGGCGTCGCTCATCCGGTCGTCGATCTCCCGGGCCCCGCGCACCCCTTTGGCGATGTCGGCGGCGTGGGCGGCGATGCGGCTGGCGATGATGCCCTGCTTGACGTCCTCCAGGTTGGGCAGGGCCAGATGCTCGGCGGGGGTGACGTAGCACAGGAAGGCTGCGCCGTTCATGGCGGCGATGGCCCCGCCGATGGCCGCGGTGATGTGGTCGTAGCCGGGGGCGATGTCGGTGACCAGGGGGCCCAGCACATAGAAGGGCGCGCCCTTGCAGATGGTCTGCTGCACCTGCATGTTGGCGGCGATCTGGTCCATGGGGACATGGCCGGGGCCTTCCACCAGGACCTGCACGTCCTTTTCCCAGGCGCGGCGGGTCAGCTCGCCCAGCCGGACCAGCTCGTTGATCTGGCACACGTCGGTGGCGTCGGCCAGGCACCCGGGGCGGCAGGCGTCGCCCAGGGAGATGGTGACGTCGTACTCCCGGCAGATGTCCAAAATCTCATCGTAGTATTCGTAGAAGGGGTTCTCCTGGCCGGTCATGCACATCCAGGCGAACACCAGCGACCCGCCGCGGGAGACGATGTTCATCTTCCGCTTGTGGTGGCGGATCTGGTCGATGGTCTCGCGGGTGATGCCGCAGTGGAGGGTGACGAAGTCCACGCCGTCCTCCGCGTGGAGGCGGATCACGTCGATGAAGTCCTTCGCGGTGAGGGTGTCGAGGTCGCGCTGGTAGTGGATGACGCTGTCGTACACCGGCACGGTGCCGATCATCACCGGGCACTCGTGGGTCAGCTTCCGGCGGAAAGGCTGGGTGTTGCCGTGGCTGGACAGGTCCATGATGGCGTCGCCGCCCATCTCGACCGCCGAGAGCACCTTCTGCATTTCGACGTCGTAGTCCTTACAGTCCCGCGAGACGCCAAGGTTGACGTTGATCTTGGTCCGCAGCATCGAGCCGATGCCCTCGGGGTCCAGGCAGGTGTGCAGCCGGTTGGCGGGGATGACCACCTTGCCGCTTGCCACCAGGGGCAGCAGTTCCTCCACCGTCATCCGCTCCTTGCGGGCTACCGTCTCCAGTTCCGGGGTGACGATGCCCCGGCGGGCGGCGTCCATCTGGGTCGCGTAGTTCCGTTCGCTCATGTTGTTTCTCCTTTTTGTGATTCAATCCGCCTGCCGGGCAAAATCGCCCTGCAGGGTCCAGGCGTGGTTCATGGGGCCGCTGCCCTGGCCCAGGTCCAGCATGGCGGCCAGCGCTCCGGTCAGGTAGGCTTTGGCCCGCTCCACCGACGCGGCCAGGTCAAACCCTTTGGCCAGGTTGGCGGCAATGGCGCTGGACAGGGTGCAGCCGGTGCCGTGGGTGTTGGGGTTTGCGATCCGCCTGCCCGCAAACCAGTGCAGCCGGCCCCCAGCGTACAGCAGGTCGTTGGCGTCCTGCACGCTGTGGCCGCCCTTGAGCAGCACCGCGCAGCCGTACCGCTCGCCGATCCGGCGGGCAGCCTGCTCCATGGCGGGCCGGCCGTCGATGGTCATGCCCGACAAAAGCTCGGCCTCGGGGATGTTGGGGGTGGCTACCAGGGCCGTGGGCAGCAGGACGCGCTCGAGGGTCTCCACCGCTTCGGGCTGGATCAGCCGGGCCCCGCTGGTGGCCACCATCACGGGGTCCAGCACGATGTTCTGCGCCCCGTAAAAGCGCAGCCGCTCCCCGATCGTCTCAATCAAAGCGGGGGAGGAGACCATCCCGATCTTGACCGCGTCGGGGCGGATGTCGGTAAAGACGGCGTCCAGCTGCTGGGCCAGAAAGGCGGGGGGCACTTCCAGAATGCCCTGCACGCCGGTGGTGTTCTGGGCGGTCAGCGCGGTGATGGCCGACATACCGAACACGCCGTTCATGGTCATGGTCTTGAGGTCGGCCTGGATGCCGGCGCCGCCGCTGGAATCGCTGCCGGCAATGGTGAGTGCTGTGTTCATAAGTGCTCCTTTCGGCAGGGCGGGCCGCCCTGCACCATAGTGTCCGCCAGGGCCCGCAGCTCCCGGCAGGCGGCGGTGATGTCCGGCGCGCCGAAAATGCCTGAGACGACAGCCGCCCCGGCCGCGCCGCTGCCCTGCAGCTGCAGGATGTTCCGGGCGTTCACGCCGCCGATGGCCACCACCGGGATATGCACCGCTGCACAGACGGCCTGCAGCCCTGCGGGGGTGAGCAGGGAGGCGTCCGTCTTGGTGGCGGAGCCAAAGACCGCCCCGGCGCCGAGATAATCCGCACCGGCGGCCTCGGCCAGGCGGGCTTCCTCCGGCGTGTGGGCCGAGACTCCGACGATCAGCCGGCGGCCCGCCCGGCGGCGGACTTCGGCGGCGGGCATATCGTCCTGCCCCACATGGATGCCGTCCGCGCCGCAGGCCAGGGCGACGTCCAGATCGTCGTTGACGATGAAGGGCACGCCGTACCGGCGGCAGAGGGCGCAGATCTGTTTGGCTTCGGCCAGGAAGGCGTCCCGGTCCAGATGCTTTTCCCGCAGCTGGACGCAGGTGACGCCCCCCTGCAGGGCGGCTTCCACCTGCTGGCACAGGGTCTGCCGGCCCACCCAGGCGCGGTCGGTGACGGCGTAAAGCCGCAGGCTGTGTTTATCGAAGTTCATAGCGCGCTCCTTCCTCGAGCTGGGCGGGGGTCAGCCGGTAGACTGCGTCCAGGATCTTGTCCCGGTAGGCGGCGTTGCCGTCGGCGGGGGAGAGGCGCGCATAGGCGGTCTCCCCGCACAGCCCCATGGCACAGACGGCAGCCGCGGCGGCCTGCAAAGGCTGGCCGGGGCTGGCGGCCACAAAGGCGGCCGTCAGGCAGGAGAGCTGGCACCCCGTACCGGTGACGCTGCGCATCATGGGATGCCCGTTGCGGATGCAGTAAGCCGTCTCGCCGTCGGTGACAAGGTCGGTCTCGCCGGTGACGGCCACCACAGCGCCGGTGCGGCGGGCCAGCTGCCCGGCCAGTTCCAGGCAGGCGTCCAGGGTCTGCGGGGTCAGGCTGTCCCCGGCGTCCACCCCACGGGCGTGGCCGTCGCCGTCGGCCAGGGCCCGTATCTCGGACAGGTTGCCCCGGATGACGGCAAACTGCACGGCTTCCAGCAGCTGCCGGGCGGCACCGGCCCGGAAGGCGGACACCCCCGCGCCCACCGGGTCGAGCACGGCCGGGATGCCGCTCGCGTTGGCCTGCCGGCCCGAAGCCAGCATGGCCGGGATGCGTTCGGCGTGGAGGGTGCCCAGGTTGAGGGTCAGCCCCTGGCTGCGGGCAGTGACCGCGGCGGCTTCCTCCACGGCGTCGGCCATGATGGGGGAGGCCCCCGCCGCCAGCAGGATGTTGGCGCAGTCGTTGATGGTGACGTAGTTGGTGATGCAGTGGATCAGGGGGTGCGTCTGCCGCACCGCCTGCAGCAGGGAGCCCAGCATGGCCGCGCCCCTCACTGCGAGAGCTTGTGCTGCATCCGGCCCAGCGCGCCGGTGTTCTGCAGCGCGCAGACCAGCACGCCCGAAATGACCGAGCCGGCCGCCGTGGACACCAGGAAGGGCACGATGTAGGCGTAGAAGGCGATCTCGCCGGCGCTGTTGCCCATCAGCAGGATGGAGACGGGGTAGGCGCACAGGCCGCCCAGCACCGCGGTGCCGAACACTTCGCCCAGCAGGGTCAGCAGCAGGTTGTGGGTCTTGTGGTAGACAAGGCCGCACAGCAGCGCGCCCACCATGCTGCCGGGAAAGGCCATCAGGCTGCCCAGCCCGGTCAGGTTGCGGATCAGGCTGGCCCCGAAGGCCACCCCGACGCCGTAGTACGGCCCCAGCAGGACCGCGCACAGGACGTTGATCATGTGCTGGATGGGGGCGCACTTGCTGCCGAACATGGGGAAGGAGAACATACTGCCCACCACAGCGATGGCGCAGAACAGGCCGGCAAGGGTCAGCTTTTGGATGCGGGTGTGTTTCATGGTGACAACTCCTTTGTTAAAAAGATCGGCCCGGCAGGGCGGCGGGCCCGGCGCAAAAAAACGGGAGACGCCCTGAAACGGCGTCTCCCGGTCAAAAGTGCAACTACCACAACTTCCTACGGCGGCATTATCCGCATCAGGTTATGGGTCGAAGGTGATTCCTTCCTCTCAGCCTGTCCACACAAGCTCCCCAGGTGTCTTTTGTTTTTCCGGCTCTATTATAATCCCGCAGCCCGGCGGCGTCAAGAGCCGATCGCATCCTGATCCATCCGGCGGAAGAACCCGGCCGACAGCGCCCCCACGGCGCACAGGAGCAGCCCGCTGGGCAGCAGGACCCACTGGGGCGCCAGACGGTCGAACAGAAAACCGTAGACGAGCTGCCCCAAAGGCTGGGCGCACATGGACAGGGTAAAGACGCAGGACATCACCTTGCCCATCAGGGCGGCGGGGGTGCGGCTCTGGATCAGGGTGGCGGCGTAGATGGAAAAGACGCTGCACCCCAGCTGGCAGCCGCAGAACAGGACCAGCAGGATCAGGTAACGCGCCAACGCCCCCAGCGGCAGCAGGAAGGCGGCCCCTGCGGGCAGCAGGCAGAGCCCCACCAGGACCAGCACGGCGGTGAGACGCCGGGGACGCATCCGTCCGGCCAGCAGGGTGACCAGCGCTCCGCCCAGGATGGCGGCCACCCCCATGGCGCTCTCGGCCGCGCCGTAGTGCCGGGCCGAAAGCCCCAGCACCGTCCGCACCAGATAGGGGAACCCCACCACCAGCGCCCCGGCGATCAGCATACTGGCGAGGGCAGACAGGCCCAGCAGCCCCAGAATGGAGGGCTGTTCCCGGCGGAGAAAGCGGAGGGTGACGGCAAAGTCCTCCCGGAGAAGGGCGGCCAGGCCGGTCCTGGGCGCGGGGGCAGGCGGGGGCAGACGGAGAAAGCACTCCAGAAGGGCGGTGAGGAAAAAGCAGGCCACCGCCGCGTAAAAGACCGGGCGTATCCCAAAGGCGGTATAAAAGACACTGCCCAGGAAGGGCGTGACCAGAGAGGCCGCCGCCTGCACCTGGTTGACCATGGCGTTGCCCCGCAGGACGTTTTCGCCGGTGAGCATCTGCGGCACGCAGGCCTGCACGGTGGGGGACTCGAAGGCGGCCAGCACCGACAGGACGATCATCAGGACGGCGATGACGGCCAGGTCAGGCCCGTGGGGGAGAGCCAGCGCGGCCAGCAGGACCGCGAGGCCCGACAGGCTGTCCAGCCCCACCATGACGGCCCGCCGGTCGGCGCGGTCGGCCAGGATGCCGCCGAAGGGGGAGAGCAGGATGGTGGGCACCATGGAGGCCGCCAGCAGCCCCGCAAAGAGGGAGGCGGAGCCGGTCTGCTCCAGAATGTACATGGAAAGGGCAAATTTGAGGCTCAAATTGCCCAGCAGGGAGCTGACCTGCCCCAGGATCAGGAAGCTGAAATTGCGGTTGAAAAGTTTTTCTTTCATGGTCACTCCCTCCGGAACAAAAGGATGCGCACAAGGGCGGCGGCGAGGACCGCAGCCCCCAGGCCAGCGCACCAGAGAGCGGCGGCGCGCCGGCCGGCGTCTGCAAAATGTTTGGCGGCGGCCAGCAGCCCCGCCCCGGCCAGCAGTTCCAGGGTCCGCTGCACCCAGCGGAACAGGGCGCAGTCCTCCCAGAAGGCGGTCAGGCCCTGGTCCAGACGGTTGGCCCCGGCCTCCACGGCCCGCTCCAGGCACCCGGCGGCGTATTCTACTTTTTGGTCAAATGTACGTTCGGTCATGGTGGATACCTCCGTTGATAAAAGGGTGGATATTTCATACATTCAGAAGGTATGTATAATGCCAAAAGAAAAACGGCAGCAGCTGCCGTGGGGCATTATACATTCCGAAAGAATGTATCGTGCCTGAAAAAATGCCTCGCGCAGAGGCAGGGAAAACGGCGGCGCGCCTCACGGGCCGGCGGGCTCGTCCGCATAGACGCCGTCGGGGATGCGGGCAAAGAAAGCGTCGATGATACAGCGGGTCTCGCCGTCCACCAGGGGCACCCCCATCCGGGCCAGCATATCGGCCAGGAAGTCGAACTTCCGCCGGGCCTGGGCCTTGGTGGCGGGGAATACCGAGGGCAGCAGCCACAGGCTGGTCAGCAGGGGGATCAGCTCGGCCAGCTCCCGGGGGTAATCGGTGTGGAGGGAACCGTCCCGGTTGCCCTCCTCCAGCAGTTCCAGGTAATAGGGGGTCAGGGTGCGGCGGTTGGACTCGATCATTTCCGCCAGGATGCGGGGGTTGCGGGTGATGGGGATGGACTGCACCGTCATGCTGGAAGCGGCGGAGTCGGTCTGGTTGAGGCGGATGGCCTCCCGCAGCTTTTGCAGGCCGTTCAGGTCGGTGCGGCGGCGGACGGCTTCAAAGGGATTGTTTTGCAGGAACATCCGGTCGCCCACGGCGTCCATAATTTCCTCCTTGGACTTGAAGTGGTGGTAGACCGCCCCTTTGGTCAGGCCGCCCAGCTGGTCCACGATGTCCTGGATGGTGGTCTGGTCGTATCCCTTTTCCAGAAAGAGGCGCTGGGCTGCGTCCAGGATGCGTTCCACCGTCTCCTCAGGGTACTTGTTGCGGGCCATGGCTGCGCCTCCTTTCATAAACATTCTCTTGGTATGTATCCAGTATAGCAGAGAGGCCGCCGCCTGTCAAGGGGCATCTGCCTCCCGCCGCATGATCCAGCGGGTGGGGCTGGGCCGGGCCGCGATGCGGAAACCTAACCGGCGGTAGAGGGCGGCGGCCCGGGTGTTCTGGACAAACACATAAAGGATCACCGGCCGCCCGGCCGCCGTCTGGCAGCAGGCCCGGATGACCGCCGTTCCGATGCCGTGCCCGCGGAAGGCGGGGAAAAGGTAGAGGTCGTCCAGCTCCATGACCTCCCCGTCCGAGGGATAAAAATGGAAATAACCCGCTTTCTGCCCATCCGCCCAGATGCAGGTGTATTCGGAGAGGTGCCGTTCCAGTTTGCGGCGCACCCAGGCCAGGACCCGGCCGCGGTCGATCTGGGTCTTGTCCTCGTAGGCGTCGATTAGTTCCCGGTTGAAGGCAAAGAGAGGCTCCAGGTCCTCAGGCTGGGCCGGGCGGAAGTCCAGTTTCATACGCCGGCCTCCGGCGGGGCGTTCTGGGCCTTGTAGTTTTCGCCCCAGCTCCGCATGGCGTCCAGGATGGGCTTGAGGCTGCGGCCCAGCTCGGTCAGGCTGTACTCCACCCGGGGCGGCACTTCGGCGTAGACCTTGCGGCTCACCAGGCCGCTGGCCTCCATGTCCCGCAGCTGGGCGGTGAGCACCTTCTGGGAGACGTGGCCGATGGATTTTTTCAGCTCCCCAAAGCGCCTGGTGCCGGGCATCAGGTCCCGGAGGATCAGCACTTTCCATTTGTCCCCGATGAGCATGAGGGTGGTCTCCACCGGGCAGGCCGGCAGGGCGCGGGTTTCTTCTGTCATATGCAGCGCTCCTTTTGTAGTATTCTGGCTTTCAGTATACTCTTTTCAGCGCAGAAACGCAAGAGTATCCAAAAGGTATCTACAGCACAAAAAAGTGCTTACTTTACAAAAAAGCTGCGTGGGTTTATGATAGAGCCACCGGGAGGAAAACAAGCCGCCTCCCCCCACAACAAGCTATAGAGGTCAAGAAAAATGAACGAAGTCGTAAAGTTTTTGCAGGAGAACCCTGTGCAGTATCTCGCCACTGTGGGCCGTGACGGCAAGGCCAAGTGCCGCCCGTTCATGTTTGCCGGCGAGCTGGATGGCAAGCTGTGGTTCTGCACCAACAACACGAAGGATGTCTACAAGGATATGCAGGCCAACCCCAACATCGAGGTGTCCGTTTCCAGCCCGTCCTATGCGTGGATCCGCCTGCACGGCGAGGCCGTGTTTGAAAACAACATGGCTGCCAAGGAAATGTGCATCCAGAACCCCATCGTCAAGGGGCAGTACGGCGAGGCGTCGAACCCCATCTTCGAGGTGTTCTATCTGAAAAACGCCCACGCGGTGATCGCCGACTTCTCCGGCAACCCGCCCAGGGAGTACGACCTGTAAGCCGGACGCCGCAATAACAAAAAGCCCAGCTCCGCGGGAGTCCCTGCGGGGCTGTCTGCCGCCGCGGGGTTCGCGTACAGCGGCGAGCGGTTCCGGCGGTATTTCGGCGATTTTGCCGCGCAATACCACTTTGCGGATATGTACGCCGGGCCTTCTACGCCTGCGTCAACCTGGACGAGGCGTATTGCCCGCCCGAGCTTGCGGCGCGCTCGGCCTGCATCAAAGGGGACATCGGGGCCGTTTTGGAACAGTTGTAAACGTAAAAACCGCCGGGGGCTGGGAGCCTTGCCGGCGGTTTTGCTGTGTTATGCGTTTGTTTTGGCTGCTGCTTGGGGCGCGGTGCGCCAGAAGTATTCCGGCTGGGTGTGCCAGCGCTGCCGGGCAAAGCGCAGCACCTCCCCGCGCAGGGAGACGTCCGCGCTCATGGCTGCGCCTCCCCGGCCTGAAAGACCGGCCGGCCGCCGATATAAGCGGCCTGCACCGGGATGCTGTGCAGCGCCTCGGGCGGGACGGCGAAGGGGTCCTGCCCAAGGACCACGAAGTCGGCCAGGTAGCCGGGGGCGATGCGGCCCTTGCAGTGTTCCTCAAAGCTGGCGCGGGCCCCGGCGATGGTGTAGCTGTCCAGGGCCTGCCGCACCGTGAACGCCTGGCCGGGCAGGTAGGGGCCGCGTCCGCCGAGGGTGCGGCGAGTGACGGCGCACTGGATGCCGGACAGGACGCTGGGGGTCTCCACCGGGCAGTCCGAGCCGTTGCTGACGGTGACGCCCCGGTCCAGCAGGGTCTTCCAGCTGTAGCTGGAGGCGGCCAGCGCGGGGCCCACACGGGCTTCGACGATCTGGATGTCGTAGTCGAGGAAGATGCTCTGGGCATAGACGTGGAGGCCCAGCCGGGCGATGCGGTCCAGCTGGCCGGGCCGGGTGATCTGGCAGTGGACGATGCCGTGGCGGCAGTCGGGGCGGGGATGGGCGGCCTGGGCCTGCTCCAGTGCATCCAGCACCCAGTCCAGGCACTGGTCCCCGATGGCGTGGACGGCGGTCTGCAGCCCGTGGGCGTGGGCATAGGCGATCAGGGCGGTCAGTTCCTCCCGGCTGTAAAGGGGCAGGCCGGCGGCGCCGGGGTCGTCGGCGTAGGGGCGGCTGAGCAGGGCGGTGCGGGCCCCCAGCGCCCCGTCCCCGATGATCTTGACCGGCCCGGTGCGGAACAGTTCGTCCCCCTTGCCGGTACAGCCGCCCGCCTCCGCATAGGCGCGCAGCGCATCGAGAGAGGCAAAGTTCGTCTGCTCGTTGACCCGGACGGTGAGCCGGCCCTCGGCGGCCAGTTCCCGGTAGGCCTCGTCCATCACAGAGGGCGGCACGGCCCGGAAGGTGCTGTAGTCGTCGGTCTGGCTGCTGGTGATGCCCTGGGCGTTCAGGGCCCGGCAGGCGGCGAGGATCATCTCTTTCAGGGCCTCCTTGCCGGGGGCGGGGATGGCGGCGTAGACCGGGTCCATGGCGTTGTCGAAAAAGCGGCCGTCGGGCTGGCCGTCCTGCATCCCGATCCGGCCCCCGGCGGGCTGGGGCGTACCGGCTGTGACCCCCAACAGCTGTAGGGCGCGGCTGTTCACCACCAGGCAGTGGCCGCAGGCCCGCACCGCGCAGACCGGTATCTCGCGCGAGACGCGGTCCAGGTCGTGCCGGTCGGGCATCCGGTGGACATCGGCAAACAGGTCCTCGTTCCAGCCGCGGCCTATGAGCCAGGCGTCTCCCCGGCGGGGGTGTGCGGCCAGGAAATCCCGCATACAGTCGAGCATACCGGCCAGGCTGCCGGTGTGCTTTGCAAGCTGGGGCATCCCCAGCAGATAGCCGTATTCCACCAGGTGCATATGGCTGTCGTTGAAGCCGCTGCAGACGAACTGCCCGCCCAGGTCGGCGAGGGCGTCGCCGGGCCGGCGCAAAGCCAGGGCCTGGGCGTCCGTCCCGGCAAAGACAAAGCGCCCGTCCTCCACGACGAAAGCCTGGGCCAGGTCCGGCCCGCCGGTGTAGACCGTGCCGTGATAATAGATCGTTTTCATGCTGCACCTCCTGCCGGTCACTGGGCCGCGCCGGACAGCTGCCGGACAAAAGCCAAAATGGAACGCACCGCGTCAAAGATGGCGGCCAGGGCGTCGATGTCCCCGTCCTGCATGACCGAGGCAGGGGCCTCGATGTCGTAATCGCCGGGCAGGGCGCGGCCGGTCAGCTCAAAGTGGAGGCCCTGGCCGGGCAGGTCCACCAGGACGTGGCAGGTGAAAAACTCGGCAAAGAGGCTGCGCGGCGGGAAGCCGATGACGATTTCGGCGCTGCCGGTATCCTGGGGGGCAAAGTAGAGGTAGCCATCCAGCGCGCCCTCGGGCCGGACCCGCTGCATTTGGCCGGGGGCAAAGGCCGCCGCCGAATACTGCTCCATCTCCGCGACGGCGGGTTCGGCGCCCAGCAGCCGGGCCAGCTGGGTCTGGGTGATATAGTCCCCCAGGCCCCAGTCGGGGATGAGGGAGGTGATGACCGGGTACTGGGCCGACAGCCCGGACAAAAGGGTGCGGTAGATCTGCCGGACGTTCAGGTAGACCAGGCCATCCTTGACATACAGGTCGGTGAAAGCCTGATCGGGCCCCGGGGCCTGGTCAGACTGGAAGGCGGCGGAGCCAACGTTGTACCAGGCCAGGTAGAGGCTGTCGCCGCTGCTCTGGCCCGTCACCGAGCCGGTGAGGGCGTCCAGTGCGTCCAGGACGGCGTAGGCCGTCGAGGGCTCGGGGGAAGTGGAGGTGACGGTGTAATCAAAGGTGAAGGCCGCGCCGGCCTGCAAAGCGCCGGCTTTGGCCCGGATGAAGGCGTACAGCCCCAGCAGCGCCAGGGCGGCGGCCGCCAGCAGGGCCAGCACCGCCAGGAGAACGGTGCGGCTGCGGCGGGAAGAAGAACGGGATGCGCTCATAAAAAGCCTCCTTTGGATGGGGCCCGGCGGTGACGATTCTGTGCAGGACGCCGGGTTTCCCTTGTTTGCGGCGGAAAAATATGGTAAAATGGGCCCGTTATATTCCAGACGAAAAGGAGCGGCCCCCATGAAAGAACGTGTGTTATCTCTGGCCCTGTGCGGGCTTTTACTGCTGACTGGCTGTCAAAACGAGACGGTGCAGGAGGAGATCTGGGAGCTGGAAGCGGAGGACGCGGCCGTCTTTGCGGACGGGGAAGCGGCGGACCGCTGGCGGGGCTACCAGAACGGCCTGCGGGAGCCGTGGGTCCTGTACGAGCTTTCGGACGGGACGGTGCTGCTGCAGGAAAACGACACCGGCGGGCCGGAGGGCAGCGCGGCCTATGCCGCCCTGAGCGAGGACGTGCAGGCCGCCGTCTCGGCCTGGTACCAGGGGGAGGGGGCGCGGTACGACCTGACCGCCCTGCTGCAGGCCTGCTACGACCGCTATCAGGCGGTGGGGAGCGAGGCGTTCGAGCCGGGGCTGGTGGCCCAGACTGCCGCCGCCACCGCCGCCAGCGAGAAGGCGGTCTATCTGGTGACGACGGTGGAGCAGGCCGTAGACCCGGCTGCCGGCGAAACGCTGCGCTACGGCACGGCCTTTGACCGGGCCACCGGCCAGCGGCTGGAAGTGTGGAGCCTGTTCACAAAGCCGGAGGCGGAAGCACGGCTGGCCCTGGCCGCCGCTGCAGGGGACGACCCCGACATCCAGGCGCGGCTGGCCGAAGCCATCGACCCCCAGCATATCCTCTTTTTTGAGGACCATTTGGAAATAGACTTCCCGGCGGGGGCCTTTGAAGGGCTGGACACCGGCTATATCCTGTCGGTGGACTATGCCCGTCTGGACGGCGTGCTGGACCCCTCGGCCCTGCCGGGCGCGGGCGGAGCCGGTCAGGATGGCTGAACTTCCCCGGCCAGGATGGCCCCCATGCGGGGGATGTCCATTTCGGGCAGGACGAAGGTGGCCTCGGGCAGCGGGCCGGCGGGGGAGAGGTTCGAGTGGACGTAGAGCACGTCCAGGCCGGCGTCCCTGGCCCCGGCGGCGTCGCAGACGGGGTCGTTGCCCACCATGATGCTGCGGGCGGGGTCCAGGCGCTGCTCGTCCAGCAGCAGGCGGAAAAAGCGCCGGTCCGGCTTTTTGCAGCCGCAGTCCGACGAGAGGTAGACCGCGTCGAAGGCGTCCGCAAGGCCCAGCGCCCGCATCTCGTGGGCGGTGAAGATGGCCTGCGCGTTGCTCAAAAGATAGAGCCGGCCGCCTTTGGCCCGCAGCATGGCCAGCATTTCGGGCACCCCGTCGTAAAGGCGGAGATAGCCGGTGGTCATGGCGCGGAAAAACTGCCCGGCATGGACGGCCAGGGTCTTGTCCGCCGGGGCGCCTTTGGCCTGGAACAGCGCCTGGAACACGCCCGCCAGCTCGATCTCGGGGTGGGCCTCGTGGCTGTCGCGGCGCAGGCCCTCGCGGCCCGCCGTCTGCCGGCCCACCTCGGCCAGGTAGGCCGCGCGCAGCTCGTCCGGGGCGTAGCGGGCCCCGTAGTAGCTGTAAAAGCGGGCCAGCGCCGCCCAGGCGGCGGGCTGGTCCTCGTCGGTATGGATATCGACAAGCGTGCCGTATAGATCAAAGATGTAGTTCTGATAGGGCAGCGTGTGCATACAAAAAACCTCCTGCGTATGAGATACCGCCATGGTACCATAGGGCAGGAGGTTTTGTCAATCAATCGTCCGGTTCGCCGTCCGGGCGGGGGCCGGGGTTGCCTTCGGCGTCCAGGGCAGGCAGGAGAATGGATTCAGGCATGGTGGTACCTCCTTTTTGGGCGGGATCGGTCTGCCCCCAGTATAGCATACACAAGCGCCCGGCGGGAGGGGAAATTGCACTTTTTGTGGCAAAAACTGCGAAATTTGCACTTTGTTTGCCCTGTGGGGGTGACAAGCCCCGGCGGGGCGTGGTATGCTGGAACGTGCAAGAGCTTTTCACCTGCGCAAAAGGAGGCAGACAAGATGGAACACATGGCATGGAAGGGCCGCGTCAAGCCCGGCTGCAAGGCGGAGTACCAGCGCCGGCACAACGAGATCTGGCCCGAGATGGTGGCCGTTTTGAAAGAGGCGGGCATCTGCAACTACAGCATCTTTTATGTGAACGACGAGCTGTTCGGCTATTACGAGTGCGAAAAAGGGGTGGCCTGGGCCGAAAAGGTGCAGGCCGAAAGCCCGGTGGTGGCCCGCTGGAACGAGTATATGGCCGACATCCTGGAATTGGAGATGGACCCCGTCACCGGGGCCCAGCCCAAGCTGGAACAGGTGTTCCGGCTGGACTAAACCCCGCCCTGACGCCGGTATTCGGCGGGGGAACAGCCGTACCGCTCGCGGAAGCGGCGGTAAAAGTAGCTGCTGTTCTCGTAGCCGATGTTTTCCAGCACCGTTTCCACCGGCAGGGGTGTGTGGGTGAGCAGGTAGGCCGCCTGCTGCAATTTGCGCTGCTGCAGCAGCTGGCGGAAGTTCTGGCCGGTGTGCTTTGTCAGCAGTCGGCTGACCGCATAGGCAGGCTGATGCAGCCGGGCGGCCGCGTCCGCAAGAGTACCGTCTTTGTAGTGCGCCTCGATGTACTGGAGCACCGCAAAGACGGTATTTTCGTCGTGGCGGTCGGGGCCGGAGCGGTTGATATCCGGGGCGAACAGGGACAGGTTGAGCAGCAAAAGGCCCATGGTGGTCTCGTTCAGGTCGTTGACGCCGGATTTGTCCTCCAGCAGCGTCCAGATCATGTTTTCGAGCAGGTTGTGTACCGGCAGGATATCCTGGGCGCGGATGTGCAGCCAGCCCGCAAAGGCCGAGCTGCCCGCCAGGGTGGAGACCAGGAAGTCCCGCAGGACGTTTTCCCGCTCCAGCATGGCAAAGCTGCGGTCGAAAAACTGGGGCAGGATGATGAAGTTGACCGCCACGTCGTCGAGCGCGGCGGGCAGGATCTCGTGGTAGACCGCCTGGTTCAAAAACAAAAGGTCGCCGGTCTCGAGGGTGACGGTGTCGGCCCCGTTGACGATGTGGGTGGTGGAGCCGCTGCACATATAGATCAGCTCGACGTAGTTGTGGCGGTGGCGGGGGAAGTGGACGAACCGGGTGTGAGGCCGCACCTCGATCAGCTTGCCCTTTTCCAGCAGCTTTGCGCTGTCCACGACGAACTCCCGCCGGGAGGTATAGCGGGCCCGCTCGACGGTGCCGTCCCCGGCAAGGAGGGCCTGTTCCTCGTCGGTGATGCGGCGGAGTTTTTCCAAAAGTTTCGCGTTCATGGTGATCCTTTCTGCCCTCTCCGTCATGCCGCTGCGCTCCATGCCACCTATCCCGCGTGCGGGAGGCGGCCCTCTCCGGCCCTGCGGGCCACGGTTGCGGTGCCCTGTTTTTGCTGCGCCCGTCGCTGCGGGCTTGCAAAAAGCAGACCGCTGCCCCTGCTCCGCTTCGGCTGTTTCGTCCGCTGGACGCGCCTCAGCTTCGCAGTCCCGTAAACGTGGGAGGCTGTAACCTATAGGTTTCGTTTTGGCTCTCCCGCGTGCGGGAGAGCTGTCGAGCGAAGCGAGACTGAGAGGGCTATCTTCTTTGCGGCCAGCATACCACACCGGGGCGCAAATTGCAAGAAAGGTCCGTGTTTTGTCCCGCTGGCGTCCTTACGGCGGCGGGGCGGGCAGGGGTATACTTGCAGCAGAAAAACCAAAGAACCAAGGAGGCGGTTCATAGTTTATGGAGAAAGTGACCCTGGCCATTGACATCGGCGCGTCCAGCGGGCGGCACATCGTGGGCTGGACCGAGGGCGGCCGGCTGTGCACACGGGAGGTGTACCGCTTCCCCAACGGCCCCCAGCGGCAGGACGGCCACCTGGTGTGGGACATCGACGGCATCCTGGCCCATGTCAAGGCGGGCATCCGGGAGGCGTTCCGGCGGTACCCGTCCATCCGCAGCCTTTCCATCGACACGTGGGCGGTGGATTACGTCCTGCTGGACCGGGACGGCGCGCCCATCTATCCCTGCTACGCCTACCGGGACGGCCGCACCGCGGCGGCGGTGGAGGCGGTGCACGCCGCCGTGCCTTTCGCGGAGCTTTACCGGCGGACGGGCATCCAGTTCCAGCCCTTCAACACGGTGTACCAGCTGTACGCCGACAAGCTGGCCGGGCGGCTGGACCAGGCCGACGACTTTTTGATGCTGCCCGAGTATCTTTTGTGGAAGCTGTGCGGCGTCAGGGCGCGGGAGTACACCAACGCCACCTCCACCGGCCTGGTGAACGCCGGAACCAAACAGTACGACACAGCCATCCTCTCGGCGCTGGGGCTGCCGCAGCGGCTGTTCCCCAGCCTGACGGCGCCCGGCGCGGTGCTGGGCCCCCTGACCGACGCGGTGGCCGCCGAAGTGGGCGGGCAGACCGCCGTGGTGCTGTGCGCCACCCACGACACCGCCAGCGCGGTGGAGGGCATCCCGATGGAGCAGGGGGAGGGGCTGTTCCTCTCCTCCGGCACATGGAGCCTGCTGGGGGCAAAGCTGCCCGCGCCCATCACCAGCGATGCGAGCTGCAAGGCAAACTTTACCAACGAGGGCGGCGTGGGGTACATCCGCTACCTGAAAAACATCATGGGGCTGTGGATCGTCCAGTGCCTGCAAAAGCAGCTGGGCATCTCCTTTGGGGAGATGGTGGACCTGGCCCGCACCAGCCGCTACGAGGGCACGTTTGACGTGAACGAGGCGCGCTTCTCGGCCCCGGCCGACATGAAGGCCGAGATCGCCGCAGCGCTGGCGGAACAGGGCACACCCCCTGCCGGCGACGCCGACCTGATCCTGAGCGTTTACCGCTCGCTGGCCGCGGGCTACGGCCAGGCGGTGCGCCAGCTGGAAGAACTGACCGGCCGCCGGTGGGATACGCTTTACATTGCCGGGGGCGGGGCCAAAAACGCGCTGCTCAACGACCTGACCGCCAAAGCCACCGGCAAGCGGGTGGCCGCGCTGCCCATCGAGGCGACCGCCATCGGCAACCTGAAACTACAGATGCAGCAGGAGGTATAAAACGATGCTGATCGACACCAAAGCACGCGTGGGCGTCTTTGCCGTCGCCCTGGGGGCGTACCTGCCCCAGTTCCCCAGCCTGGTGCCCGAGTTCGAGGCACAGTACGCCGCGTTCCGGCAGACTTTGCCCGCCACCGTGGAAGTGATCGACGGGGGCATCATCACCACCAAGGAGCTGGCCAGCGCCGCGGGCGACAAGTTCCGCGCCGCGGACGTGGACCTCGTCATCGTGCAGCTTTTGACCTACGCCACCTCGTACAACGTCCTGCCCGCCGTGCGGGACCTGAACGTGCCGGTGGTGCTGGTGAACGTGCAGAAAAAGCGGGCCCCCGACTACGCCCACACCGACACCCCCACCTGGCTGGGCGAGCTGTACGCCTGCGGCGCGGTGGGCGAGATGGTGGCCGACCTGGAGCGGGCGGGAAAGCGCCACGCTGTCATCACCGGGGTGGTGGAAGGGGGCGACCCCGCCGTCCAGGCTGAGATCGACGACTGGTGCCGCGCGGCCCAGGTGCGCCGCCGCTTCCGGGACCTGAACCTGGCCCAGATCGGCCGGCCCTACCCCGGCATGATGGATTTGTACATCGACGAGACCAACCTCTACAACCGGATGTTCCTGTACACCAAGCAGTTCGACTGGGAAAAGATGTGGGCCATCGCCGACGATGTGACCGACGAGGCCGCCATCCGCGCCAAGGCCGGGGAGATCCTGGACACCTTCGAGATCGAGGGCGGCGGCACGGTGGACACCGTGTGGGAAATGGCCCGCTATGTGGTGGCTTTTGAGGCGTGGGTCAAAGAGGAAAAGCTGGGCCTTGTGGCCAGCCATTACGACGGCTTTGCCAAGGGCAAGGCGGGCGTGCTGGACAGTATGCTCATCCCCGCGTTCTCGATGCTCATCAAGCAGGGGGTGGCCTGCGCCGTCGAGGGCGACATCAAGGTGGCCATGGCCATGTCCATCCTCAAGACCATTGCGGGCACCGGCCAGCTGAGCGAGATGTACTCCATCGACTTTGACAAGGACATCTGCATCATTGGGCATTCCGGCTCGGGCGACGCGGCCATCTCGGCCAAAAAGCCCACCATGAAGATCGTGCCGGTGTTCCACGGCAAGACCGGCGGCGGCTACCTGACCCAGTTCTACCCCCACCTGGGCCCCATCACCTACCTGGGCATCACCCAGGATATGGACGGCCACTTCAAGTTCGTTGTGGCCGAGGGCGTCAACGAGGACGGCCCCATCTTCACCTTTGGGGACACCAATATGCGCACCCGCTTTGCCTGCGGTGCGCGGGAGTTCGTCAACCGGTGGAGCGAGGCCGGCCCCACCCACCACATGGCCGCAGCCTCCGGCCGGCACATCGACACCATCCTCAAGGTGGCCAAGATCATGAACGTGCCGGTGGATGTTATTACGAGGTGAATGGGCAGGCTTGCCTGCCGGTTGCCCTCTCCGTCACAGTCCGCTTGCGCGTCCTGTGCCACGCTACAAAGTCAAGTAAGTGCAACAGAAGAATCAAAGAAAATTTCAGCAGGGGATTTCCAGCCCAGGCATTTTCTTGGGCGAGAATTGATTAAATCGACCACATTTTGAAGAGCCTGCTGAGACAATGTACGGAAATCATAGCCTTTTGGGTAGAAGAAGCGCAGGATATCGTTCGTGTTTTCATTGGTGCCGCGCTGCCATGGTTTGTGCGGCTCAGCAAAATAAACGGATGTTTGCAGTTCTTTCTCCAGCAGCTGAAACTCAGAGAACTCGGAGCCATTGTCCAAAGAGATACTCAGACAAGGCAGCTTATTTAGCAAATAAACAATGGCCTGCCTGGTTTCGGCGGCGTTGCGGCTGCGTATGACAGCTGCGCACAGGAAACGTGTCTTTCTATCCACAAGGGTAACCAGAAGGCCTTTTCCAATACCGCCATAGACTGTATCACCTTCCCAATCTCCAATACGGAGCCGTTTCCTGATCTCCTCGGGCCAATCAGGGATAATGCGGTCAGGGTGGATGGTCATACAGGCCGGATTTCTCAGCCTGATTTGCTTATTCTTCCTCCGCAGATTCTTTTTTCGGCTGACTTCTTGCAGATCACCAGCTTTCAAATGCCGGTAAATGGTCGATGTACTGATGGAAAGTCCCTGGTAGTCGATTGGAAGACGATGGGCAATCTGTTCCGGGCTCCAAAAGCGTTTCAAGCCCTCGACAACATACCAGTACACAAAAGTACCGGGTTTCAGCGTTCTTCTAGACTTGCCGCACTCTTTTCTGCGAACAGTATAAAGAATCTGAGCCCGCCAATGGTGGTACCAGTAACGATTGTTTGGCTTGTTCTTTGGTTGCTTACGGGTACGATTCCTCCGAATCTCTCTGCTGACAGACGAGGGGCTTCTGCCCAAAAAGCCGGCAATTTTCCGTATACTGTAGCCCTGGCTCAAAAGTTCCTGTAGATATTTTCTCTCATCTAGTGTAAAATGATTATAAGACAGCATAGCTTTCTCCTTTGTGTGACTTGGTGTGTGGTAGCTTCATTTTACACAAAGACGGCTATGCTGTCTATTTTATTTTCCCTGTTGCACTTACAATGATAATCTGTCCACCTCCCCCACCGGGGGAGGCAAGAGCACGCCCGTGGGTGGCGGCTAAGAAGTGGTAAGGCAAACCTGTTTGCTGCTTTGCCTTACCGCTCCGTTTGCCCTGATTGACGTACGTACACTTGGCTCCCCCTGCGGGGGAGCTGGCGCGAAGCGCCTGAGAGGGGAGCAGGGGCGCCCGTCCGCCGCGCCTGAGAGGGCAACAAAGAAAGCAAAGAGCAGCCTGGCGCTTGCGCCGCTGACCCGATCTATGTTATTATAAGAGAGGTATACAAAATGGGCGTTTTGGATGTTGAGATCGTCAAGGGTTATATCCGTATGTGCACCGACGGCTGGCTGCAGGGCTGGCACGAGCGCAACGGCGGCAACCTGACCTATCGCATGAAGGACGAGGAGGTGGCGGCCTGCCGCCCCTTCTTCAACGCAGTTCCCGGCCCCTGGGTACAGATGGGCGTGCAGGCGGAAAACCTGGCCGGGGAATACTTCATCACCACCGGCTCGGGCAAGTATTTCCGCAACGTGGAGCTTGACCCCGAGCACAGCATCGGCATCGTGGAGATCAACGCGGCGGGCGACAGCTGGCGCATCGTCTGGGGCCTGGCGGGCGGCGCAAAGCCCACCAGCGAGTTCCCCAGCCACTTTATGAACCACAGCGTCCGCAAGGCGGCCGCCGGCGGGGCCAACCGGGTCATCTACCACTGTCACGCCACCAACGTCATTGCCCTGACCTATATCCTGCCCCTGACCGACCGGGACTTCTCCCGCGCGCTGTGGCAGAGCGCCACCGAGTGCCCGGTGGTGTTCCCCGAAGGGGTGGGCGTCTGCCCCTGGATGGTGCCGGGCGGGGCCGATATCGCCATGGCCACCAGCGAGAAGATGAAGCACTACCAGGCGGCCATCTGGGCCCAGCACGGGCTGTTCGTCTCGGGCCCCGACTTTGACACCGCCTTCGGCTTGGCCCACACCATCGAAAAGAGCGCCGAGATCTACGTCAAGGTGCTGTCGATGGGCGGCGGGCTGATCCGCCAGACCATCACCGACGGCGACCTGCGCGCCATCGCCCGGGACTTCGGCGTCGTCCTGAACGAGGACTTCTTGGACTGAGCGCCCCGCGCCTGTGAAACGTTTGGAACGACAGGAACGTTTGGAACGTTTTTGCGATGGGGAACGATGGGAACGAAACGCCGTTCGTTCCTACCGTTCCTATCGTTTCCATCGTTTCTTTCGTTCCAATCGTTTCTACCGTTCCTACCGTTAGAAACGTTCCTATCGTTCTTTTCGTTCCTGCCGTTAGAAACGTTCCAATCGTTCTTTTCGTTCCTGCCGTTCCTACCGTTAGAATCGTTCCAATCGTTCCTAACGTTCCTTTCGTTCCATACCGGAAAAACGTTCCTGTCGTTTCAGGCGTTCCTGGCCCTCTCCGTCACAGTCCGCTTGCGCGTCCTGTGCCACCTCTCCCGCACG
>ERZ1643250.514-NODE-514-length-41047-cov-6.246877_pt1 | contig 41047 bp, 46 predicted proteins | sample MGYA00579262_ERZ1643250 | MGnify/ENA primary metagenome ERZ1643250 (study PRJEB29033, sample SAMEA4952265) | chicken gut metagenome | biome: Broiler Chicken; feature: Gastrointestinal Tract; material: Caecum | place: Ireland | collected 2018 | study: Broiler...
ATTTTCCATCTGCTCCAGTACTGTCTGAGGGTCAAAAGTCTGATAACTGCCCATGGACTGTACAGTGTTTTGAAAAGAAAAGCAAAGATAACGGTTTTCCTGCAAGGCCATCTGCTGTTCCTGTTCCAGCGTTTGGCGGAAAAGGGCAGAAATCATCACCGTACCGCCAATACCAAAGGCCAAAGTGACCAGCAGAATGGTGGACAGAAAAACTTTCCACGAAAATTTCACAGCATCAGCTCCTTCTCAATGACTGTTTACATCAACTCAAGGCGATAGCCCACTTTATAGACGGTTTGCAGGCAGTTTTCCCAGTTTAGTTTTTTTCTCAGGCGCTGTACATGGAGATCAACGGTGCGGGTGTCGCCCAGATAATCCTGTTCCCACACCTGTTCGTAAATGGATTCCCGATACAAAGCGACATTCTGGTTCCGGACAAACAACAGCAGCAGGGCGTATTCTTTTACGGTCAATTCGATTTCTTCCCCATCCTTTTTTACCTGATGGGATTCGGTGTCGATTTCCAGATTCGCCACATGAAGAATCCGCTCTGTTTTACGGTACCGCCGCAGCACGGATTCCACCCGGGCCAGCAGCTCCGCCACTTCAAAGGGCTTGGTGATATAATCGTCCGCGCCCATCCGCAGTCCTTTTACCCGATCCGGTACATCGATTCGGGCCGTAATGAAAATCACCGGAATATCCATGGGACGGATATATTCCAGCAGCTCAAATCCATCCACTTTCGGCAGCATCACATCCAGTAAAATCAGATCAAATCTGCCCGGAGCGATGAGATCGGCGGCTTTTTCGCCGTCAAAACAACAGGTACAGGTATATCCGGCCTGGGTCAGGTTCATTTCCAGCAGGTTGGAAATGGGGGGTTCATCCTCTACAATCAAAATTCTTGCTATTGCCATGGGACATTCATCAACCTCTTCCTCTATCGCAAATGTGTCAGTTGGACACAAAAGTACAATCACACTTTTTCAAAGACACTATAACAGATGTTTGTATCAAATTTGTATCATATTGACAGTATAACACAATTTTACTGCGCAGTCACAGGGAATTTTTCCGGTTCTAAACCTGTCCTGTAAGCCATAGGTATGGATAGACAGGCATCCGGCAAGGCCGGGGAAAGGAAGGATACAGGTGGGAACATGGACAAAAAACGGACGGAATCCCATGGCGCTGCGTTTTGACGAAGCAGCAGGCACGCTGGGAGTTCCGGGAAGTATTTTACAGAAAATTCCCGAGGAGGTAAAGGAACAGGCCCAGGAAATCCGGCTTCGATGCGGACGTCCTGTGACTGTTTGTACCGGACGGCGCACCTGGTTTCTCACCGGAAGCGGAGCACTGCTGCCCCAGGATTCGGATTTGTGTCCGGTTTCCGGCCCCGGGGAAATGAAGGAGCTTTTCCGGGGGCTATGCGCTTATTCGCTGTACAGCCATGAGCGGGAAATCCGTCAGGGGTATCTGACGCTGCGGGGCGGACACCGGGTGGGCCTCTGTGGAACAGCGGTGATGCAGAACGGCGAAATTGTCTCTGTGGGAGAAATCAGCTCCCTGTGTGTCCGGATCTGCCGGGAATTGCCGGGAGCGGCGGACGAGCTATTCCGACGGATTGGCCTGCCGGAAGGAGGGCTTCTGGTAGCGGGTGCGCCTTCCAGCGGAAAAACCACGGTGCTGCGGGATATTGCCCGCCAGCTTGCCGGGGGGAAGCTGGGGCGGTATTACCGAGTGGCAGTGGTGGATGAGCGGGGAGAGCTGGGGAGTTCCGTGCAGGGACAGCCACAGAATGATCTGGGAATCAGCTGTGACCTGCTCAGCGGATACCCCCGGGCAGAGGGGATTTTGCAGGCGGTGCGGGTTCTTTCTCCGGAATATGTCCTGTGTGATGAGCTGGGCAGCGAAGGGGATGCACAAGCGGTAGAGGCGGGAATGTTTGCCGGGGCGGGGATGATTGCCAGTATCCACGCCGGTTCCCGCCGGGAGCTCCTTTCCCGCCCCCTTTGCAGGAGGATGCTGGAAACCGGAGCTTTTTCCCGGGTGGTGCTCCTCTCCGGCCGGGAAAGCCCGGGAAAAATTGCGGAAGTGATGAAAGCGGGTGATTTACTGCATGAAGCTAATGGGACTTTTGCTGCTGGTAGCAGCCTGCGGTGGAATCGGGCTGATACAGGCCCGTAAGCTCCGGGAGCGGGTGGTGTTTCTGGAAGATTTCCGGCGGTTTCTCACCGCTGCGGAATCCGCCATTGTGTATGGAAGAATGCCGGTGGGGGAACTGGTGTGCTCTTTTCGCCGGGAAATGCCTTTGCTGGAGGACTGTGCCCGTTTATTGGAACAGGGAATGCCCTTTCCCCGAGCGTGGCGGGAGGTTTCCCGACAGGCCGGGCCGGATCGGGCGCTGGTACAGGGGTTTGGATTGGGACTGGGTGCAACCGGGCTGGATGGCCAGCTTTCCCACCTGCGGCTGTATCAGGAGCTGACGGAAAACCGGTTGGCGGAAGCCAGAACCGGGTGTGAAAAAAAGGGGAAGCTGTACCGCCAGCTGGGATTTCTCGGAGGTGCAGCGCTGGCGCTGACTTTGTGGTAAACAGGCAGGAACCGGCGATGTTCCGGAGAAAAAAGGTGGTCTTGAAACGATGGATATTGATCTGATTTTTAAAATAGCAGCCATCGGCATTATTGTGGCGGTGCTCAATCAGCTGCTCATCCGTTCCGGCCGGGAAGAACAGGCTATGATGACAACGCTGGCAGGGTTAATTGTGGTTTTGATGATGATTATACAGCAGATTGACACGCTGTTTCAGACCATCAAATCCATTTTCGGGCTGTAGCCATGGACGTGGCGGCAATTGTGGGGCTGGCGCTGGCAGCAGCGGCGCTGTGTGCCCTGTTAAAACGGTATCACGGGGAATATGCCCTGCTGGTCAGTGTGGGAACGGGGCTTCTCATTGCGGCACAGCTGTTCTCGTCACTGATTCCGGTATTGGACGAAATCAACCGCCTGATGGATCAGGCCGGGGTGGCGGCGGAATACGGAGCCATTTTGCTGAAAGTGGCAGGACTGTGTTTTCTGGCACAGTTCGGCGCGGATGCCTGCCGGGATGCCGGAGAAAGCGCGTTGGCATCCCGGGTGGAAACGGCGGCAAGACTGGCCATGACAGCGGCAGCGCTGCCATTGTTCCGCCAACTGGCGGAAACGGCGCTGTCCCTCATCGGCGGATAAAGCGGAGGAATGAAAATGGGATACTGGAGACGGGTGCTGGCGGCGGTGGGGGCGGTGCTGCTGCTTTCCTTTGGCAGCGTACAGGCCTCGGAAACCTTTGACGAGGAACTGTATCAGGAGCAGTTGGAAGAAAGCGGCGCACAAGGACTGATGGAGACCCTTCCCCCGGAAACCCAGGCGTTTTTGTCGGAGCTGGGGGTGGAGGGCGCAGGCTGGGAGTCGCTGGCCGCCATTGAACCGGAGGGCTTTTTTCAAGGACTATACCGGTTTTTTACAGAAGGGCTGTCCCAGCCTCTGGCTGCAGCCGGTTCTCTGATGGGAATCCTGCTGCTCTGTTCCCTGATGAGCGGTGTGCGGGTTTCCTTTGGAGAAAAGCAGACCGGAACCGTGCTGGCGGTGGTGGGAACTCTGTGTGCCTGTGCGGTGATTTCCCCGCCGGTGATTTCCTGTGTCTATCAGGCCACCCAGCTGATCCGGGCGGCGGGTGCATTACTGCTAGCCGGAACGCCGGTGCTGGCGGGGATTCTCACTGCCTGTGGAAAACCGGTCTCTGCCAGCGGGTGGACGATTTTTCTCCTGGCGGCAGGCAATGGGGTTTCCTTTCTGTCGGCGGCGGTGCTGCTTCCGGTAATGAATTTGTTTCTGGGGCTGTCGCTGGTGTCAGCCGTATCTCCGGAAATCCGGCTGGATAGCCTGTGCGCCGTGTTTGCCAAAAGTGTCCGGTGGGTGTTGGGGCTGGTGGTGTCCATTTTTTGCAGTCTTCTTACAGCCCAGACCATGATTGCCTCTTCCGCCGACGGGGCCGCAGTGAAAGCAGGGAAAATGCTGGTAGGGTTTGTGCCGGTGGTTGGCAGCGCCATCGGAGATGCCATGGCGGCGGTGCAGGGCTGTCTCAAGCTGGTAAAATCCGGGGTGGGGGGCTTTGCACTGGTCGCGGCGCTGTGTTTGTTTCTGCCGGTGATTTTACAGTGCCTTCTGTGGATTCTGTGCTGTACCGTCTGTGCCGCCGCCGGAGACTTGCTGGGGCTTTCGGAGATTTCCGGGGTGCTCCGGGCTTCCGGACAGGTGCTCCAGACACTGCTGGCCATTCTCATCAGTTGTCTGGTGATTCTCATCGTCTCCGGTGTGCTGATGATGCAATAGGGGGGATACTATGGAAGCGGTACAGGGATGGGCGGCCGCCGTCTGTCTGACAGTGCTGGCCGCCGCGCTGGTGCGGATGCTCTGTCCGGAGGGACAGTTTGCCCGGTTGATGCGGGTGATCCTGGGGGCGTTTGTGCTGTGTGCAGTGGTGTCTCCTTTCGGCAGTTTTTCAGAGGCCTGGGAAACCGGCGAATATGATGGGGTGATGGCGCAGGCGGAAGAGTTCGAAGAAGAAACCGCCAGCCGTTCCGCTTCCCTGATGGAGCGGTCGTTGGAGCAGCTCATTGGTTCCACTTTAGCACAGAATGGCATTTCTTTTGAAAAAATTACGGTTCGGATGGATACCGGCGGGGAAGACGGCATAAGTATAAGGCAGATACAGGTTACCCTTTCCCACGGTCAGGATATCCAACAGACCAAAACCATTATCAGGGATTCCCTGGGACTGGAAACGGAGGTAACCGCCGATGAAAACCGATAACACGGCCGGATGGATACAGAAGGCCATGGGCAGCGACCCGATCCGCCGCGCGATTCTCATTGCAGGGCTGGCGGGCATTGCGCTCCTGTTTCTTTCGGGCTTTTTCGGACAAAATACAGAGAAAGGGGATGAGGCTCCGGCAGAAGCCGTGACATCCGATGCATATGCCGATCAGCTGGAAGAAAGCCTGTTGGAAATTATCCGCTCCATTACCGGAGAGGAAGACGCACAGGTGATGGTGACGCTGGAAAGCACCGCCAGGCAGGTGTATGCCACACAGGAGAAAAAGAGCGCAGGCAGCACAGAGGAACAAACCGGCGAAAGCACCGTGCGCGCTCAATCCAGCGACGACAGCGAAACCAGCTATATTCTGGTCAAGGAATCGGATGGTTCCCAGAAAGCGCTGGCAGTCACCGAAATTTCACCGGAGATCCGGGGCGTAGTGGTCGTGTGCGGCGGCAGCGGCGACCCGGAACTTCAGCAGAAAATCATCGATGCCGTGACCACGGCGCTGCAAATTTCATCCGCACGAGTATGTGTAGTAGGCAGGGGGTAAAAAAATGAAATTCATTGGTTTTTGGGGCAAAGGAAAAGAGACCGGCGAGCCGGTGCTGGAATACCATCCGCCCTGTGAAGAGCGGGAGGAATCCATGCGGGCGGAGTGGGACGATCCGGAGATACCCGACGAAAGGGAGCCGGAGGACTTTTCCGAAGAGGAATACGGGGATGAGCCGGAATACCGCCCTGTCCGAAAACGCGGGGGAAAACGCCGTCTGGTGATGGCGGCACTGGTCATGGCGCTGGGGGCTGCGGTTTATCTCAACTGGGAATTTTCCGGAGATCAGAAACTGCTGGCCACAGACGCTTTGACATCGGAAAAGGAATACGGCGCTGCCCAGCTGGTCAACGGGGAAGCGGAGGAAACCGGCGCGTCTGCGGAGGAAAGTGGAGAGTCAGTGTTTACTCAGGCAAAGCTCTCCCGCCAGAAAGCCCGGGATGAGGCCACCGAGATGCTGGAAGAGGTACTGAAGGATTCGGAGAGCAGCGAAGAGGCCAAAAAGGAAGCTGTGGCCCAGTCTGCGGTCATTGCACAGAACGTGCTCAAGGAAAACAATATTGAAAATCTGGTCAAGGCCAAGGGCTATTCCGACTGTGTGGCCGTCATTCAGAACGACGAGTGCAGCGTGATTGTTGGCGGAAAACTGGAAAATTCCAGCGACGCCGTGGTGATTCAGGACATTGTGGTGGGCCAAACCGATTTTTCTCCGGAAAAAATCAAAATAGTTGAGGCAAAATAGTTTGCTCCGCGGCCAAAATGTGGTATACTAGAGGGCACAGTGGAGCTTGACAGAAGAACAGAACAATCTGATTCCGACAGATTGAAACCCGTACATGGCAGGCTCTCCGTTTTGGGGAGCCTGTTTTTGCGTGACTTTCTTCGTCCAGGCCCTCCTCACGAGGGCTTTTTTTCTGTCAAAAATTATCTCCCACGGAGGAATTATGAAGCGTCGCGAAGCAAGAGAACAGGCCTTTATTCTGGCCTTTGAACAGAGCATCAATCAGGAGACCATCAGCCATATTATCGACGCTGCCGGAATGAGCCGGGACCTGATTGCCGACGAATTTGCCGAGAAGCTGGCACAGGGCGTGGAAGAGCATCGGGAGGAACTGGACGAGATCATCGGCCGCTATATCCGCGGCTGGAAAATGAACCGTATCTCCAAAACCGCCCTCACCATCCTGCGGATGGCCGTGTATGAAATCCGCTTTGAAAAGGACATCCCCCCGCAGGTTTCCGTCAATGAAGCCGTGGAGCTGGCGAAGAAGTACGGCGCCAATGAGGATCCCTCCTTTATTAACGGCGTGCTGGCCAGCGTGATCCGGGCAGAAAACGGGGAGGAAGCCCATGAGCAGCCGTGAACCGGTGATTCTGGGTATTGACACCAGCAACTATACCACCTCTGCTGCCCGGCTGGAGGGAGGAGAGATTTTCCAGAGCAAAAAGCTGCTGCCGGTCAAGCCCGGGCAGCTGGGTCTGCGGCAAAGTGATGCGGTGTTCCATCATGTGCAGCAGCTTCCCGACCGGCTGGAAGAAGTCTTACAGGGCGCGCCGCCGATCCGGGCCATCGGGGTTTCCGACCGGCCCCGGGCACAGGAAGGCTCCTATATGCCCTGCTTCACCGTAGGCGTGGGAACGGCCCGGGCGCTGGCCGCCGCTTCCGGTGCTGCACTGTACCGTTTTTCCCATCAGGCAGGGCACATCGCCGCTGCTCTCTATTCCGCTGAAAAGCTGGATCTGCTGGAACAGCGGTTCCTGGCCTTTCATGTGTCCGGCGGTACCACCGAAGCGGTGCTGGTGACACCGGATCAAGACGAAATTCTCCACGCGGAAATTGTCGCCTCCTCTCTTGATTTAAAGGGCGGACAGGCGGTGGATCGTGCAGGCGTTTTGCTGGGATTGCCTTTTCCTGCCGGGCCGGAGCTGGAAAAGCTGGCTCTTTGCTGGGAAAGTCCTATCAAGGTGCGCCCCGTGATGAAGGGCTGTAACTGTTCCCTTTCCGGCATTGAAAACCACTGCAAAAAGCTGTTTGAAACCGGCCACCCCAAAGAGGAAATCGCCCGGTACTGTCTGGAAGCAGTGCGGGCCGCGCTGGAAGGAATGTGCAGCGCATTGCTGGAAGAATACGGAAACCTTCCCGTGCTGTTTGCCGGCGGTGTCATGTCCAACTCTATCATCAAAAAGGCGCTGACAGAAAAATTCGGCGCGTTTTTTGCAGAGCCGGTTTTCTCTGCCGATAACGCTGCGGGTGCGGCGGTGCTGGCAGCCAAAAAGGAGGGCGTTCTGTGAGTATGAACGTGTTGTCGGTGAGCCAGATCACCGGCTATCTCAAATCCCTGCTGGAAGGAGATCCCCATTTGAACCCGGTGTTCATCAGCGGCGAAATTTCCAACTTTACCGACCATTACCGCTCCGGACACCTGTATTTTTCTTTGAAGGACGAAAAAGCCGTATTGAAAGCGGTGATGTTTTCTTCCAGTGCCCGGCGGCTGCGGTTTCGCCCGTCAGATGGAATGAAAGTGCTTTGTCGGGGCAGAATCAGTTTGTATGAAGCATCGGGACAGTACCAGCTCTATGTAGACGATATGCAGCCCGACGGCCTTGGCGCGTTGAACCTGGCCTATGAGCAGCTGAAAACCCGGCTGGAAAAAGAAGGGCTGTTTGATGCAGCCCGGAAACGCCCCATTCCCCGGTATCCCCGGCGTGTGGGAGTCATCACTTCGCCTACCGGCGCGGCCGTGCGGGATATCTGCCAGATTTTAGGCCGACGCTGGCCCATGGCGGAGATCGTGTTCTGTCCGGTGCTGGTGCAGGGAGAAGGGGCTGCCCCTCAGCTGGTGGAGGCGCTGGCCCGGATGAACCGCATTGATGGGGTTGATACCATCATTATCGGCCGCGGCGGTGGTTCGCTGGAAGACCTCTGGGCCTTTAACGAAGAAAGTGTTGCCCGTGCCGTGGCGGCTTCCAAAATTCCGGTGATTTCCGCTGTGGGACACGAAACGGACTTTACCATCTGTGATTTTGTGGCGGACTTGCGGGCTCCAACGCCCAGCGCCGCCGCGGAACTGGCAGTTCCCGACCAGGTGGAAGAGAAAATCCTGGTGGAGTCGGCCTGGTACACCCTGAAAACAGACCTGAACGGGCTGCTTTCCCGGAAAAAACTGGAGCTGGATTCCCTGACAGCCCGGCGCTGCCTGCGGGAACCGTTGGAACCGGTACGGCGGGAAAAAGACGAGCTGGAACATCTGACCCGGCGGCTGACGGCCGGGGTTTCTCTTTCCGTGAGCCGTGGGAAAGAAGAGCTTTCCCGGTTGACCGGGATGCTGGACGGCCTCAGCCCACTGAAAGTGCTGAGCCGCGGTTATACACTGGCACAGACAGAGGCCGGAGAACCCATCCGCAGGGTGTCGGAACTACAGGAAGGGGAAGTTTTCCGCCTGCGCTTTATGGATGGAGAAGCCCGCTGTGTACGGAGAACGGAGAAGGAGGAACCTGATGAATCGTAAAATGAGCTATGAAGAGGCTCTTGAAAAGCTGAAAGAAATTGTCACCCGGCTGGAAAGCGGGGAAGAGACGCTGGACGGTTCCCTGAAGCTGTTTGAAGAGGGGGCAAAATTGTCCGCGTTCTGCTATGAAAAGCTGCAAAATGCAGAGCAGAAGATTACCGAAATCACAAAGCTGGAACAGGCTGCGGAATAACATCACAGCAAGTTCCGGCAGAATCGATGATCTCTGCTGCATGTACCCCAATATCAATGGGAAACAGGAGAAAGAATCATGAATACACTGGAAATACAGGAAATTGAAAGTGCGCTGAAAAAATATCTTCCCAAAGAGAACGACCTGCGGAAGAAGCTGTTTGAAAGTATGGAATACAGCCTGATGGCCGGCGGAAAGCGCATCCGGCCCCAGCTGGTACTGGAATTCTGTCGGATTTGCGGCGGGAACCCTGCACAGGCCATGCCCTTTGCCTGTGCGTTGGAAATGGTTCATTCCTATTCGCTGATTCACGATGACCTGCCCTGTATGGACGACGACGACCTCCGCCGGGGCAAACCCACCAATCACAAAGTGTACGGCGAAGCGACTGCCCTGCTGGCAGGTGACGCGCTGCTGACGCTGGCCTTTGAAACCATGCTTTCCCCCGACAGCATCCGGGCAGTGGGTGCAGACCGTGCTGCCCGTGCCGCCGGAGAGCTGGCCAGAGCCGCCGGTTCCCGGGGAATGGTGGGCGGCCAGATCATCGATCTGGAATCCGAGGACAAGCAGGTTTCCCTGGAAGTGCTGCAAAAAATGGATGAAGGCAAAACCGGCGCCCTGATTCTGGCCGCCTGCCGGATGGGCTGTATCATTGCAGGAGCCAACGGGGAACAGATGCAGGCAGCCGACGTGTATGCCCGGTCTGTGGGACTGGCGTTCCAGATTGTGGATGACTTGCTGGACGTGACCGGAGACGTGTCTCTGTTGGGAAAAAATACCGGTATGGACTCCGAACGGGGAAAGAGTACCTATGTGAGTCTGCTGGGCGTGGAGAAAGCCCGGGAGACTGTGGAGCAGCTGACCAGTGCAGCGGTCAACGCCCTTTCTGTTTTTGGCGAGAAGGGAAAAGAGCTGGCAGACTTTGCCGTGGCGCTGGCCAATCGCAATCATTGATGGAGCCTTTGCGTTTTACGGTGCCGCCTCAGTGGGATGGCACACTGCTCAAACACTTTCTCCGGCGGGAAGCCGGTGTGACGGCCCGTCTGCTGGCCAGATTAAAACGGGTGGACGGTGGAATTCAGCTCAACGGAAAGCCGGTGTATGTCATCGAACCCATTCACACCGGAGACGTGGTGGAATTGTTCCCTCCGTCGGGAGAAACGGAAGCACCGGCGGAAAATTTACCATTTCCGGTGATTTATGAGGATGAACGGCTGGTGGCCATCAATAAGCCCGCCGGAATGCCGGTGCATCCTTCACCGGGCCATGATCGGGATAGTCTGCTCAATGCCTTTTCCGGCTGGCTCCTGCGGGAAAACCGTCCGGCCTTTGCTTTCCGTCCTCTGTATCGTCTGGACCGGGATACCACCGGTGTGATTTTGCTGGCAAAAGACGGTTATACCGCCGCTGTGCTTCCGGCAACGGCAGAAAAGGAATATCGCGGGATTTGTCAGGGAATCCTGACAGGGGAAGGCACTGTAAAATTGCCTATCGGTCTGGAACCGGGCAGTCGAATTCGGCGGAGCACCGGGGAAGCTGCCGAAGCGCCGGTTCCGGCAGTGACCCACTGGAAAGCTCTTGTAAACGATGGAACTCACACGCTGGTTTCTTTCCGGCTGGAAACGGGACGGACCCACCAGATCCGGGTGCATATGGCATCTATCGGGCATCCGCTGGCCGGAGATGACCTGTATGGCGGAAGCCGGGAATTTCTTTCCCAACAGGCGCTGTGCTGTCAATCGGTTTCGTTTCTGAAAGCAGAACAGGGAATGTCTGTAAAACAGACCGTGGCTTTGCCTTCTCCTGAAAATTGGCGGGCAGTCTTTCCCGATTTGTTTCCCCAAGAGAAAAATCAGGGGAATTCTGTATAAATCACACGAATTCCCACCAGTTTTTCCCGGAAAAAACCGGAAAGTTTATTCATGAAACTGCTTGCTTTCTGTATGTTTATGCGTTATAATCGGTTTCAGACAGTATGATTGCTGCAACGACGGCCGGAATGCTCCGGAAAAGCCTTGCAGCGGAAAAGGGGTATTCAATTATGAAAAAAATGAAGAAACTGGCCGCCCTGCTTCTGGCTGCCGGCATGATGATGGGTATGGCCGCCTGCACTTCTGCACCTGCTGCCAGCGATACCACTGGCGAGAGCTCCACTACCAGCACCGCTGGTGAAAGCTCCATCGACAAAATCAAGGCCTCCGGTAAAATTATCATGGCGACCAACGCACAGTTTGAGCCCTTCGAGTATATCGATGGCACCGACTATAAGGGCATCGACATCGAGATTTCCCAGAAGATCGCCGACGAGCTGGGCGTTGAGCTGGAAATCCACGACGTGAAGTTTGAGTCCGTGATTGCAGAAATCACCACCGGTAAGGCAAACTTTGCTGCTGCCGGTATGTCTATCACCCCCGAGCGTCTGGAAAACGTGGACTTCTCCAATGAGTATTTTTCCGCTACTCAGTCCATCCTGGTGATGAAGGAAGGCTCCTCTGTGGCAAAGCCCGAGGATCTGAAGGGCAAGGTTGTCGGTGTTCAGACCGGTACCACCGCTGACACCTATGTGACCGACAAAGACGGCGAGAACAATGTGGGCGTGAAGGAAGTCAAGCGCTACAACTCCTTCGTCGATGCCGTAAACGATATGATCACCGGCCGTCTGGATGCTGTGGTAATGGATGATTTCCCGGCCAACAAGCTGGTGGAAAAGAATGCCGACAAGATCATGAAGCTGGAAGACGAGCTCACCGGTGAAAAGTATGCAATCGCTGTTCCCAAGGGGGACAAGGAGATGCAGGACCTGGTGAATAAGGTTCTGGCTGACATGGAAGAAAGCGGCGAAATGGACGAGCTGCTGACCAAGTATATCGGCGAATAATTTTTGCAACCAGAGGCGGCAGAACAGACACTCTGCCGCCTCCTGTTATTTTTGGTAAGGAGGAAAGCTCATGTTGGAATGGCTGACAAATTTTGTCGAAAAATTTTATCAGACCATGATTGTGGATGACCGGTATATGCAGATTTTCTGGGGCCTTGGCAACACGCTGCTGATTACGGTCTGTGCAATTCTGATGGGTACGGTAATCGGTACCATCATCGCCATGATCAAGGCAAAAGTTTTTAATCCCCGCAATGTTGTACTGAAGGTTATTTTAAAGGTGCTGGATGTAATCGGCAGTTTCTATCTGACGGTCATCCGCGGAACGCCCATGATTCTGCAGCTGATGATTATGTATTACGCCATCCTCACCAATATCACCAACGGTGTGACGGTTGCCTGCATTGCTTTCGGTATCAACTCCGGTGCCTATGTGGCAGAGGTCATCCGTACCGGTATCCTGTCTGTGGACAAGGGCCAGATGGAAGCAGGACGTTCTCTCGGCCTGACCCAGACCACCACGATGTTCAAGATCATTTTCCCTCAGGCGCTGAAAAACGTGCTGCCTGCTCTGGGCAACGAGTTTATTGCCCTGCTCAAGGAAACCTCGGTTGCCGGCTATATCGGAATTCACGACTTGACCAAGGGTTCCGATATTATCCGTACCACTACATATGAGTCCTTTATCCCGCTGATCAGCGCCGGTGTGGTGTATCTGGTGCTGGTGATTGGCCTGACCAGCCTGTTGGGCTGCTTTGAGAGGAGGCTGCGTAAGAGTGATATCCGTTAAGAATCTGGAAAAAGCGTTTGGCGAAAATAAGGTGCTCTGCGGCATCAATCAGGAAATCAAAAAAGGCGAGAAAGTCGTGGTTGTTGGTCCTTCCGGTTCCGGCAAAAGTACCTTTCTCCGGTGCCTGAATCTGTTGGAAGTCCCCACCGGCGGTGAAATCTGGTTTGAGGGGGAGAACATCACTGATCCCAAGTGCGATATCAACAGACTTCGCCAGAAAATGGGCATGGTGTTCCAGCATTTCAATCTGTTCCCCCATCTGACGGTAAAGAAGAATATCACCCTGGCTCCCGTTCATCTGAAACTGATGAGCCAGAAGGAAGCCGATGAGCTGGCCATGCAGCTGCTGGCCCGGGTTGGTCTGGCGGAAAAGGCCGACGCCTATCCCGCCCAGCTTTCCGGCGGACAGAAACAGCGTATTGCCATTGTCCGTGCGCTGGCCATGAAGCCCGATGTGATGCTGTTTGACGAACCCACCTCTGCCCTTGACCCGGAGATGGTTGGCGAAGTATTGCAGGTTATGAAGCAGCTGGCAGACGAAGGCATGACCATGGTTGTGGTTACCCACGAAATGGGCTTTGCCCGTGAAGTGGCCACCCGGGTTCTGTTTATGGATCAGGGCAATGTGCTGGAAGAAGCGCCTCCCGAGGAATTCTTTACCAACCCGAAAAATGCCCGCTTGCAGGATTTCCTCTCCAAAGTGCTGTAAACGGCAGTTTTTATGTATAAAACAAAAGATTGAATTGAAACAGGAATGGTACAACATCAGCGAACCCATTCCTGTTTTGTATTATGCAGTAAGTTCCTTACTCTTAGTAAAAACTCCCCGATTTCTGACTCTGAAATCGGGGAGTTTTGGCTGATTGCCAGTCGGAAATCCTGTAAAGTTTATCCTTTATCCTGTTCCAATTCATCCAGCATTTGTCGAAGCTGCGGCAGGGCAGAAGTCCGTTCAGCTCCGCCATAAGCGTTGGCATTGTAATCGTCTGTAATTCGAAAAATTCCGGGAGAGCGGAGGGTTTTAGCGGCTTTTTCTGCAATTTCCAGCGGTGTGTCGCTGTTTTTTAAAGAAAACTTTGGCGGTTTCATTTTCATGGCCTGTACCGCCAGTTCATAACCCAACAGCAGTTTTTCCGGGCTGTCCTCCATTTTCTGAAACCGGCGTTTCTGTTTTCGCCACAACCGCCGTTTCTGCCTATCTGAAAGCAGATTATCACCAGATGCCTCCGGTTTCAGGGCTACGTCTTCATCTACATAATACTCGCTTTCCCCGTCATATCGGCCGCCAAACTGTTCTCGGCTGAACAGGGCAGCCAGACGTTCCAGCAAATTCCGGAAAACACGGAGCAGAGCCAGCAGAATTTTTTTCAGATTGAACAGCAGTACCACTGCGGCAGCGAGGACAATCAGAAAGGTGAGAATCTGCCATCCGGCCCAGCTGGTACCTTCCAGAATCGGAGTGGGAGTGGGGGTAGACTGGGGTTGTTGCGCTTCGCTCTCTCCTCCCGAAGAGGAAAATATAGAGAGCAACAGTCCGATCAAACCGCCCAGCAGGTTCTTGACGATTTCCAGCAGTGTCAGACAGCCGGAGGTAATGGGGCGGATAAAAATGGCCGCAGCACACAAAATGACCAGAAGCACTGCCAGCAGCCGGATATTGTAATATCGGATTCGAGCGGGAAGGCTGGCGAAATCGTGACCTCGCCGGGCCATGAGAAAGTCCAGATTTCCCTGATTCCGGCTGAGTCCGAAAGCGGCGGCCAGTACCAGCAGTCCAACACCGTAAAACAACAGGGGGAATTCCCGATGGTTCCACCAGAACAGAATGGACCCTATTAAAGAAGTGACCATATAACAGGTCATAGAGCCCCGATTGAGCAAATCAGAATAAATTTTCCCCTGTGCCCGGGTTCCCAGTATCCAGGGGAAAATCAAAAAGAATCCCGGTATGGACAAAATCCAGGAAGGAGTCATAGACCAGTCGGAAATAACAAACCATTTGGGTATCAGAAAGCTTCCTGCAATGGCGATACAAATTCCCAGCAGAGTGGTCAGCAGGTCTCCCATCCAGGAAAAGCGGTGAGAAAACCGCTGAGACAGAGCACTGGCGCCCACTCCCACAAAACACAGCACTGTACACAATAGCTGCATGAGCATCAGGGATTGAACTGGTGCATCAAAGGGGAAAAGCAGGAAGTAAGGGAGCAAAAAGGGAAGAGTGAGCAAACTCAGACCCAGAAGAGAAAACAAACGTATAGCTGGAAACAGAAGGTTCCGTTTTGGTTGCTCCGATTTCATGAATCCGTTTCCTCCTCCCAATATTGATAGATTTCCAAATCAGACGGCACAGTGTCCGGCAGCAGATGAGCCAGATATATCATTTTGACCCGTACGCCCAGCAGCTGCTGTTCCCGGGCAAAATCGTAGATATCCTCGTTGAGATAAGCGGTCACCAGCACCAGGTCGCTGCTGGAAAACCGGCTGCACACATCCCGCAGGAACAGGGGAAAATGCTCGCTGCTTTCCAGCGGCATACGGGCCAGAAGCCGCAGACAGTCCAGAATGTGCTCCTTGCCCCAGAAACAACCGGTGACAGCCGGTTCGCCGTTCTCATCGGGGCAGGCATTGGCAATCAGCCGAACGGGAATACCGCTGCGCAGGGTGTCGTCCAAAAATCCGGCGCAGACCCGGATTCCGGTTTCAATTTTGTCAATGTCCAATACCTCGTATTTTTCAGTGGAGCGGGACTGGACATTGAGCACCACCGTCAGTGTCTGATTGGCGCTGTACTCGTTGTTGTGAACCATCAGCCGTCCGGTTCTGGCGGTAGCCAGCCAGTGAACATGGCTGATGGGTTCCCCTTCCACATATTCCCGGACGCCGGCAATGAGAAAGGGGTCCGGCAGCAGATGCCGCCGGACAATCACCGGGCCGGAATCGCTGTGAACGCTGCGAAAGCCCAGTTCCATGTCTGCCGGTTTGGGCAGCACAGTGACTTCTGCGTGAATTTCCACCGGCAAGGATACGGAACAGGTCCCCAACAGGTCGGTGGAAATGAGCACGCCCTTTTCCAGATGATACACCCCCCGTTTCAGGCATTTGACTTTCCAGCTCCGCACGACCCGATGGTGACTTTTCAGCAGAAAAAAACTGGGGACAAACCGGGTTTTCTCGGTCACAAGGGACTGGGAACCGGCAAAATCCAGCCATTTGGAGGTGGTCAGTTCCGCTTTCAGCCAGGGAAGGGGCAGGAGTTTGTTGTTGGATACTTCCTCAATCAGGGTGATTTCATCGCCTTCAAACACTTCGGCGGCGCTGAACCGGCAATGATATTCCAACCGGGAAAAGGCATATTTTTGATACACATATTTTTCTGCGGCGATAACCGCCAGCAGAATCAGCACAATGGCCAGAAATTCCATCGGGATTCCCCCTTACGGCCGATTTTCAATAGGAGCGGGAACCTGTTCCAGAATTTCCAGCAGGATTTTTTGGGAAGCGTCTGCTCCTTGGGACAGGTGAGAGCCTTTGCACAGAATTCGATGGCTCAGCACATCACAGCACATGGCCTTGACATCATCGGGCAGCACATAATCCCGGCCGGAAATAGCAGCCAGCGCCTGAGCAGCACGCATCAGCGCCAGAGAACCACGGGGGCTGACACCCAGACGAATCCGGTCATGACTGCGGGTGGCGGCGGTGATTTGCAGCAGGTACTCTTCCACCGGTTCGCTGACCCGAACGCTGCGAACCATCTCCTGTGCTTCCAGAATTTCCGCACAGTCAGTTACCGGAGACAGCTCTTCCAGCGGGCTGTTGCGGACAAAGGCTTCCAGCATTTCCTTTTCGCTCTGGGCAGAGGGATACCCCATGGACAGACGCATGAAAAACCGGTCCAGCTGTGCTTCCGGAAGGGGGAAAGTGCCCTGAATTTCCACCGGGTTCTGGGTGGCAGCTACCAGAAAAGGCGCTTCCAGCTTCCGGGTTTCCCCGTCCACCGTCACCTGCCGCTCCTCCATACATTCCAGCAGACTGGACTGGGTTCGGGGCGTGGCCCGGTTCACTTCATCGGCCAGCAGCAGATTGGTAAACACCGGACCGGGACGGAACCGGAATTCTCCGGATTTCTGGTCATAAATATTGGCGCCGGTCAAGTCTCCGGGCAGCAGGTCAGGGGTAAACTGTACTCGGGTAAAACGCCCGTCAATAGATCGGGCCAGAGCTTTTACCAAAGTGGTTTTACCGGTTCCCGGCAGATCTTCCAGCAAAACATGTCCGCCGCACAGCAGACAAATTACCACTTTCTCGATGACATCGTCCTTTCCCTTGATGACCTGTCTGATGGTTTCGGTAATCCGGCTGCAAAGGCCGGGCAGGGTTTCTTTCACGGTGAGAGCAACTCCTTTCAAACGCTATGGCTCGACTTAAAATTCATCATAGTGCACAGTTTCTTTTTGCAACAAACTGGAAATACTATATTTATAACATTGTAGCATAGGAGCGGTCACAAAGTAAATAAAAAACAAACGGGAAACTTGTGTTTTTTGCAAAAAAGCTGTCTTTTTTTGGGTGGACAAATACAAGTCAGGCGATTATAATAATAAAAGGTATGTATTTCTATTGAAAATCCCGACATCCGGAACAGACAGAGAGGGGAAACTGCATGAGACATTTGATCGACCCGCTGGATTTTTCCAAAGAAGAAGTATTGAATCTGCTGGATCTGGCAGATGATATCGCTTCCGACCGCTTTCGCTATGGCGAAGTGTGCCGCGGCAAAAAACTGGCAACCCTGTTTTACGAGCCGAGTACCCGCACCCGTTTGAGCTTTGAAGCTGCTATGCTCAATCTGGGAGGCAGTGTGCTGGGCTTTTCTTCCGCAGACAGCAGCTCTGCTTCCAAGGGCGAGAGCGTTGCGGACACCATCCGGGTAATTTCCGGTTACGCGGATATCTGTGCGATGCGTCATCCCAAAGAGGGTGCTCCGCTGGTCGCTTCCCGCTTTTCCAGAATCCCGGTTATTAATGCCGGTGACGGCGGACACCAGCACCCCACCCAGACCCTGACGGATCTGATGACCATTCGCCGCCGCTGCGGACGGCTGGACAACCTGACCATCGGCCTGTGCGGTGATCTGAAATTCGGCCGCACCGTCCATTCCCTCATCAAATCTCTGGCACGGTTTGCAGGAATCCGCTTTATCATGATCTCTCCCGAAGAGCTGAAAATCCCCGATTATATCCGGGAAGAAGTGCTTCGGGCCAAGGGAATCCCCTTTGAAGAGGTGGAGACCATGGAAGAGGTCATGCCCCGGCTGGATATCCTGTATATGACCCGCGTACAGCGGGAGCGCTTCTTCAACGAAGAGGACTACATCCGTCTGAAAGACACCTACATTCTGGACGAGGAAAAGCTGCGCCTTGCCTCCCCGAATCTGTCTGTCCTGCATCCCCTGCCCCGTGTCAACGAAATTGCAGGGGAAGTGGACGACGACCCCAGAGCCGCTTATTTTGAACAGGCCCAGAACGGCGTCTATGTCCGTATGGCGCTGATTATGAAGCTGTTGGAACTGACGCTGTAAAAGAAAGGGGAAACCATCATGCTGAATATCGACAGTCTGGAAACCGGCATTGTCATCGACCATATCAAAGCAGGCGCCAGTATGCGTGTCTATAAGCTGCTGAAGCTGGACAAGCTGGACTGCTGTGTGGCAGTCATCAAAAACGCCAAGAGCAGCAAATACGGCCGGAAGGACATCATCAAAATCGAGGGCATCACGGATATCAATCTGGATGTGCTGGGCTTTATCGACCACAAGATCACCGTGGACATTATCCGCGAGGGCAAAATTGTGGAGAAGAAAAAGCTGGTTCCTCCCGCAGAGCTGAAAAACGTGGTGCGCTGCAAAAATCCCCGGTGCATTACCAGCATCGAACAGAATCTGGATCAGGTGTTCCGCCTGTACGAGAACAACGGAACCCGTCACTATCGCTGCATTTACTGTGAACAGGAATATCAGTCCCGTCAGGGCTGATTTGCCATAGAAAAGAGGTTTTTATCATGAAAAATGCTGTTGCAACCAAAAAAGCGCCCGCTGCCATCGGCCCCTATTCTCAGGCCATTGATATGGGCAGCCTGATTTTCACTTCCGGTCAGATTCCCATTGATCCCGCTACCGGCGAGCTGGTACAGGGCGGAATCGTGGAGCAGACCACTCAGGTTTTCCACAATCTGCGGGAAGTGCTGGCTGAGGCCGGCGCTGTACTGGACGACGCGGTGAAGGTCAATGTGTATATGACTGATCTGGCAGATTTCGGAGCGCTGAATGAAGTGTATGCCGGATTTTTCACCCAGCCCTATCCGGCCCGCTCCTGTGTACAGGTTGCTGCTCTGCCCAAGGGCGCGCAGGTAGAAATCGAGATTATCGCCCGGAAATAAATCAGCCCGGATGGTAATCCCTGACAATAACTGACCGATTCGCGGGAAAGCAGCTGTACAAAAGGAGGCCGTTTTCCCGCGAACTGTCAATGGAGGAATTTCTGTGAATGTGTTTGACGTGATCGGGCCGGTGATGATTGGCCCTTCCAGCTCTCATACGGCGGGCGCTGTGCGGATTGGCAACATGGCGGGCGCGCTGCTTCCGGGAAATCCGGTGCGTGCCGTCATCGGGCTTCATGGTTCTTTTGCCAAAACGGGACAGGGTCACGGCACGGATAAGGCGCTGACTGCCGGAATTCTGGGAATGCTGCCCGGAGATATCCGGATCCGGAACAGCCTGACACTGGCAAAAGAGGCCGGCCTGTCCGTCACCTTTGAAGAGGTGGAGATTGACGGCGCACATCCCAATACTGCCCAGATTACCCTGTGGAACGAACAGGGAGAGTCGGTAACGGTGCAGGGCGCTTCCATTGGCGGCGGGGAAATCCTCATCACCCGGATTGACGGCATGGCGGTGGAAATCAGCGGAAATCTGCCCACCTTGCTGGTGCTTCACCGGGATGTGCCGGGTGTGATTGCCGGGGTGACCAATTATCTGGCCATGAACGGGGTGAATATCGGCGGCTTCAAATTGAGCCGGAAAAAGAAAGGGGATCTGGCGCTGATGACGCTGGAGCTGGACGAAGCGCCCCGGGAACAGGTAACCCGGGGAATCGGCTGTTTTCCCCAGGTGAGCCGCTGTGTGCTCATCCGTCCGTCATTATAAGGAAGGAGGAGCACCATGCCTACCATTGCTGCTTATGTGAAGAAAGCGGAGGAACAGGGCGTTTCCCTGTCCCGGCTGATTCTGGAAGAACAGTCTGCCGAGCTGGAAAAAACGCCGGAAGAGCTGTTTGAAAAAATGAAGGAACGGCTTCAGGTTATGAAGGAGTCGGCCAAAGAAGGGGAGAACCCGGAAATGCGTTCCGCCAGTGGTTTGACCGGCGGCGCGTCGGCGAAAGTCATGGAACGGGTCCGTCAGGGAACCAGCCTTTGCGGTCCGTCTTTTGGAAAGGCGGTGGCCCGGGCGCTGGCGGTTTCCGAGTGCAACGCCTGTATGGGCCGGATTGTTGCGGCGCCGACGGCCGGTTCCTGCGGTATTTTGCCTGCGGCGTTGCTGACCGTGATGGAAGACCGGGAATGTCCGGAGGAGTCAGCAGTGATGGCGCTGTTTACCGCCGCTGGTGTGGGAACGGTCATTGCTGCCAACGCCACTGTTTCCGGAGCGCAGGGCGGCTGTCAGGCGGAGGTGGGAAGCGCTTCCGCCATGGCTGCTGCTGCCGTCACGGAAATGGCAGGCGGCACGCCCCAGATGTGCGCGGATGCCTGTGCCATTGCTTTGAAAAATGTGTTGGGATTGGTGTGTGACCCGGTGGCCGGTCTGGTAGAGGTTCCCTGTGTCAAACGGAACGCCATGGGCGTCGTCAATGCATTAGCGGCGGCGGAAATGGCGCTGGCCGGTGTGGGAAGCGTCATTCCGGCGGACGACGTGATTCTGGCGATGAAGCGGGTGGGCCATACCCTTCCCGCCACTCTTCGGGAAACGGCAGAGGGCGGTCTGGCGGATACTCCTACTGGCCGGAAGATTGCCCAGCGTATTTATGGCCAAAAAAGCGGCGAATAACTATGCATCGTCAATAATATTTATTTATTTTGAGCAAAAATCTTTACAATTCACAAAAAATCAGGTAGTCTGATAGTATCAGCAATGGGTTGGAAAAACAGCAGTATGACGATAGACAGGGGATGCATGGGTATGAAATGGGACTATACCAGATTGAAAAACGGCATTCGGTTTCTTACGGAACAGAATCCGGAAGAAACCGGAATCTGTGCAGGATTCTTTTTCCCTGCCGGAGCCGCCGATGACCGTCCGGACGAAAAGGGCGCTTTGCTTCTTTGGACAAGACTGATGCTTCACCAGCTGAATCAGGGGCTGGCTTATCCGGTTTGGAGCGCTGTATGCCGCTGGGATAGAATTGCCTTTACCGCCAACGGCGACCCGGTACAGGGGGAAAAACTGGTCAGAAGTTTTATGGAATGCCAGCGTTCCCCTGCCTGGACAGAACAGTTGCTGACACAGGAAAAGAAAGCCCTTTCTGCAGGAACCGAGCAGGAGCGTACCGGCAGTTTTTATCCCGAAGCAGATGGGGAGTACTGGAAAAACAGCAGCTATCAGCCGCCCATGTGGAATGCCGCAGCGGGAGAAAGACTGACGCTGGAAACAGTGAAAAAAGCTGGGGCCAGACTGTGTGGACAGGGAAACTTTTTCTGCCTGCTTTGCGGAAAGCTGGTGCCGGGCGTTCTGGAAGGTGCCAAAGCGGCGCTGGAATCAGCGGTCTTTTCCGAAAAAGCCCTGAAGCCCCAGCCCAGAGTGCTTCCGGAAGAATTCGGAAAGCGGAAAAAGCACACGGAGTGGATTCAGGATACTGCCGAAACACAGGCCCGTGCGGAAATTTCCTTTGATGTGGTGCAGGAGCTGGGCTGGTATCCCATTCAGCTTTTCTGGAAAGGGTTGCAGGAAGAAAAAGAGCAGCTGGCGCTGCCGGAAGAGCTGAAAAAGAAAGGTGCGCTGCAGGATTGGCTGGAGCTGCGCCGTGCCGGTTCCCGGCTGGTGATTGCCTGTGCAGTTCCCTCCGAGGAACTGATTACGGCTTTGCGGTGGTGCTTTGCCGTATTTTCCAAGCTGAAAAAGAAACTGCAAAATCAGGCTGTCATGGAAGACTGGCTTTGCAGACAGCCGGTTGTGACTGGTTCACCGGAAAATCGGTGCAGTCTGGTAGGCGATGCCCTGTGTTTTCGGGAAAAGGAAGCAGTGAGCTGGCTTACCGGTACTGTGCAGGTTCGCGCAGAGGATTTGTCTCACATTGCGGGAAACCTTTTCCGCCCGTCCAATTTAACAGTGTCCGTGTGTGCCAATCCCGGTATGGTGAAGCGGAAAAAGCTGCAAAAGGTGCTTCAGGAAGGAAGAATCCTGCTGCAAAGCTCCGAGACCGGAGAAGAGGAGCAGGAAAGCCTGAACAAAAAGCTTCTTCACCAGTATATCCGCGACTGTCAGGCCGAGCTGGACTGGATTTTGCAGCAGGAGAAAGGCGGCGGACGGTCGGCCTATCTGCTTTGGAAAAAATTCCAGTGTTATGTGCGGTATCGCCGCGGCCGGGACAGTCATTATTCCTTTGAGGATGTACAGGGCTTTCTGCTGGGTCACGGATATTCCAAGGATGACGTGAAAAAGCTGAAAAAGTGGAAAGATAAAGAGAAAAAAGAAGACAGCTGGGTGCGCCAGGAACGGCCGGAGGACGATTTGGAACAGATCATCCGCTGGTTTCAGGAGGACACCTGCGCCATGCTGCGCTGCCTGCCTGATTGGGAAGGTGCTGCTGCCGCTGCTGTCAAGCGCTCCAACCTGCTGATGAAGCGGGAGGGGAAATCGGAGCGGGGGCTCGAAGCTGTCAAAGTCCTTTTACAGGGAGAAGCGGGAGATCTTGCCCCGCTGAAAAAGTGGATACAACAGCGGGAAGAAAAGGAAACAAGAGAAGCAAAAGAGGCCAAAGAAAAAACCGCTGCAAAGTCCCATGAAAAAAGTTGATCGTATCGTTTCCGGTTTTGGAAATGGTGTGAACATAAAATCTGAATTGATGAAGAGGAGAATGCATCATGAGAATTCTGTATGCCGCCGATTACAATGAGCTGAGCCGCAAGGCTGCCAACATCATCGCCGCTCAGGTGATCCTCAAGCCCGACTCCGTGCTGGGTCTGGCCACCGGTTCCAGCCCTCTGGGCACCTACAAGTGCCTGATCGAGGGATATGAGAAGGGCGATCTGGACTTCTCCCGCTGCTCCGCCGCCAACCTGGACGAGTATGTGGGCCTGACCAAGGACAACGATCAGAGCTATGCATACTTCATGTATGAGAACCTGTTTAAGCACATCAACATCGACATGGCCAACACCAACATTCCCGACGGTACCAACCCCGACGCAGAGGCTGAGTGCAAGCGCTATGACGAGGCTGTTGCTGCTTTGGGCGGCGTAGACATCCAGCTGCTGGGTATCGGCCACAACGGACATATCGGCTTTAACGAGCCCGCTGACGCATTTGCAAAGGGTACCCACTGTGTGGAACTGACCCAGCGCACCATCGACGCCAACACCCGTTTCTTTGCCCGCCGTGAAGATGTTCCCACCCGCGCTTACACCATGGGCATTAAGACCATTATGAGCGCCAAGAAGGTTCTGCTGATCGCTTCCGGTGCAGAAAAGGCCCCCATCATCTATGAGATGGCAGCTGGCCCCATCGTTCCCAACGTGCCTGCTTCCGTGCTGCAGCTGCACAACGACGTGACCGTCGTGGCCGACGCCGCTGCTCTGAGCATCCTGCTGGAAAAGGCTCCTGAGCTGGTTGAAGGCGCTCCCGCAAAATAATTTCCAATAGTACTACAAAGCAAAACAGGAGTGATGCCGTTTTCGCGGCACCACTCCTGTTTTTTTGTCAGCTGAATAAATTCAAGTTCAAGCGTACAGTTCCGCAAAGACTTCCTTTGCGGCGGCAAGGGTCTTTTCCAAATCCTCGTCTGTGTGGGCGTGAGAGAGGAACATGGCTTCAAACTGAGCAGGAGCCAGATAGATTCCTCTTGCCAGCATCTTTTCAAAATAAGCAGCGTATTTTTTCAAATCGCTCCTGGTTGCACCGGCAAAGGATTCCACGGAATCCGGCGTAAAGAAGGGAGCCACCAGACTGCCCACCTGATTGATTCGGACGCTTGCGCCGGTTTCTGTCGCAGCCTGACGCATTCCTTCTGCCAGACGATCCGCTTTTGCGGAAATGTCGGTGTAGACCTCTGGGTGGGTGTTGAGGTAGGTCAGCTGTGCAAGACCTGCCGCCATAGCTACCGGGTTGCCGGAAAGTGTTCCCGCCTGATAGACCGAACCGCAGGGAGCAATATTTTCCATCAGCTCGCGGCTGCCGCAATAAGCGCCAACAGGCATACCGCCGCCGATAATTTTTCCGAACGTCACAATATCCGCTTTGACGCCAAAATACTCCTGTGCGCCGCCTTTAGCCAGACGGAACCCGGTAATCACTTCATCAAAAATCAGCAGAGCGCCTTCTTTGTCGCACAGAGCACGCAGTCCTTCCAGAAATCCAAGGTTGGGTCCTACGACGCCCATGTTGGCGGCAACAGGCTCGACAATGACGCAGGCAATCTCGCCGGGATACTGGGCGAACAGCTCTTTGACGCTTTTTAGATTGTTGTACTGGGCGGTGAGGGTGTCTTTTGCGGTGTCCACCGGCACACCGGCAGAGCTGGGCTTGCCGCCTTCTGCTACAGCAGAGGAGCCGGCCTTCACCAGCATGGCGTCGCTGTGACCATGATAGCAGCCCTCAAACTTGATGATCTTGTCCCGTCCGGTAGCGCCTCTTGCCAGCCGCAGGGCAGACATGACCGCTTCGGTACCGGAGTTCACCATGCGTACCATTTCGATGTTGGGCACCATCTGAATCATCAGTTCGGCGATCTCCACCTCGCGCTGGGTGGAAGCGCCAAAGGAAAGGCCGTCCTTCACAGCTTTTTCCACCGCTTCCCGGATGAGAGGATGGTTGTGACCCAGAATCATGGGGCCCCAGGAGCACACGTAATCAATGTACCGGTTGCCGTCCACGTCCCAGATATATGCGCCGTCTGCTTTGGCAATAAAGCGGGGAGTAAGCCCCACCGCACGATAGGCGCGGACGGGGCTGTTTACGCCGCCGGGAAGTACCTTTTTAGCCCGTTCAAACAGGGCAGAAGAAGTGTCCATTATCCGATGTCTCCTTTTTGAATGGCCTGTGCCAGTTCTTTCGCATAGTAGGTGATGAGCATATTTGCACCCGCCCGGAAAATGGACAGGGCGGATTCGCACATGATCCGGTATTCATCCACCAGCCCAGCCTGTGCCGCGGCCTTTATCATGGCATATTCACCGGAAACGGAATAAGCCGCCATGGGCACGTCAAAAGCGTCGGAGCATTCCCGGATGATGTCCAGATAGGAGAGGGCGGGCTTCACCATAATGATGTCCGCGCCTTCTTCCACATCCAGTGCACATTCCTTCATGGCTTCCTTGCGGTTGTGGGGGTCCATCTGGTAGCCCTTGCGGTCGCCGAAGGAGGGGGCGGAACCGGCAGCAGAGCGGAAGGGGCCGTAAAAGGCGGAGGCATATTTGGCGGAATAGGCCATGATGGGCACATCCTGGAACCCTGCTGCGTCCAGCGTGCGGCGGATGGCCCCCACGCGGCCGTCCATCATGTCAGAAGGCGCCACCATGTTGGCCCCTGCCTGAGCATGGGAAAGGGCGGTTTTGCACAGCAGTTCCAGGGTAGCGTCGTTGTCCACCTTGTGGCCGCACAGAGCGCCGCAGTGACCGTGGTCAGTGTATTCACACATACATACGTCGGTGATGATATAAAAATCGGGATACGCCGCCTTGATTTTGCGGATGGCCTTTTGAATCACACCCTCCGGATCCCAGGCGGAAGAGCCCACTTCATCTTTATAGGCGGGGATGCCAAACAAAATGCAGCTGCGAACACCGGCATCAATGCACTCGGCAATGGCTTCTTCTACGGTGTCCAGACCGTACTGGTACTGGCCGGGCAAAGAATCAATAGGGCGTTTTCCGCTGAGGGTTTCGTCCACAAAAATGGGGTAAATCAGGCTGTCGGCAGAGAGCCGGGTTTCCCGGCACATCCGGCGGATGGCGTCGCCGTCCCGCAGGCGGCGGGGTCTTTGAATCAGTTCCATGGTCATTCTCCTTCCACGATTCTCTGAATCAGTGCATCCATGGTGGCTTTTTCGGCGGTGATGGTATGCAGGTTGTATTGATGCGCCGCAGCTTTGGTCTGCTTGCCGATGCAGGCGGCGGTGATGGCGGAAAAGTCCGTGCCCTCTCCCAACGCGGAGACAAAGCCGGTGACGGTGGAGGCGCTGGTAAAGGTAACGATAGTCCCCGCAGCCAGCAGTTCCCGCACTTCTTCGGTGTTGGGGGCGGCGTACCGGGTCTCATAGCACCGGATGTCATCATAGGAAATGGTACCCCTATCCAGCGCGTCTGTCAAGGCTTTGGTGCCCCACTGAGCACGGAGAATGAGCACCTTCCCGGCAGGCTTTGCCTCGCACAGTGCCTGCCCTAAATGAGCGCCGTCATAAACTTCGGGAATCAAGTCGGCGCGCAGTCCGTGTTTGCGAAGCTCCCGGTCAGTGCCGGGGCCAATGGCCGCCAGCTTGATGCTTCCCAAGGCCCGCACGTCCCGATTGGTACGTTCCAGCAGTTCCATTAACGCAGAAACACCGGCAGGACTGGTAAAGGTGAGCCACTCATAGCGTCCGATGTTGTCCACGGCTTCTTCCATTTCCGGACAGGGAATCAGGGGATGGGTCTCAATGCAGGGGAACTCCACCACATTGGCACCCAGAGCGCGCAGCCGCTCGGATAAGGTGCCTGCCCGCTCTTTGGGACGGGTGACGATCACGGTTTTTCCCTTTAAGGGCAGATGGTCAAACCAGTCAAACTGATTGGAGTAGGCACAAACCTTGCCCACAATGATAATGGCTGGACTCTTTACCTTTTCCGTTTTGGCGGTTTCCGGCAGGGTGGAGAGGGTGGCCAGAATGGGCCGCTGGGAGGGGGTAGTGCCTTTTTCGATAACAGCGGCAGGCATATCCGGCTCCATACCGGCTTCTAAAAGCCCCCGGCAGATTTCGCCCAGTGCGCTGACACCCATGAGGAATACTAGTGTGCCCTTGGTCTGCACCAGCGCTTCAAAGTTGATGCTTAACGGTTTTCCGGCTCGCTGATGGCCGGTGATAATGTGCAGAGAGGAGCAGCAGTGCCGGTGGGTTACCGGGATACCCGCATAGGCGGGCACTGCAATGGCGGAGGTGATGCCGGGCACTTCCTGAAAGGAAACACCGTGCTCACTGAGGAGTTCCAGCTCTTCGCCGCCGCGGCCAAAGAGGAAGGGGTCGCCGCCCTTCAGACGAACCACCCGTTTGCCTTCCAGCGCCTTTTCCAGCAAAATCTGATTGATCTGCTCCTGGGGTACAGTGTGATGGGAGGATTCCTTGCCCACATTGATACGCTCGGCGTTTTCGGGAATCAAATCGAAAATCGCCTGCCCTACCAGCCGGTCATAGACTACCACTTCTGCGGATTCAATGGCTTTGCGCCCTTTGATGGTCAGCAGCTCCGGATCTCCGGGGCCTGCTCCGACCAGAATGACCTGTCCCTTTTTCATTGGTATTTCCTCCTCATTTCCTCTGCAAGTACAGCGCCTACGATTTCTCCCTGCTCACGCGGGCCGGAGATGGTTTCAAAATAGCAGGTTTCGTCTTCTGTGACATACATTCCTTTTAATGTAAGAATGTCCCCGTCGATAGTAGCAAACGCCGCCACGGGGGAAGAACATCCGCCGTCCAACGTGCGGACAAAGGCACGTTCTGCCAGCAGGCAGTCCCGGCCGTCGTCATCGGCAAAGGTTTGCAGGCAGGCCGTGTCCACACCCTCCCGAGCCTGCACTGCCAAAATGGCCTGCCCAGCGGCAGGAAGGATTTCTTCCGTGGAAAAATACCGGCTGATGCGGTGTTCCAGTCCTAAGCGGGTCAGCCCCGCACCGGCCAGCACCAGCGCAGAAAACTCGCCGTCATCCAGCTTGCGGAGCCGGGTGAGCACATTTCCCCGGATGGGGGCAACGGTGGCTTCCGGGAATAGCTTTTTCAGCTGCAACTGGCGGCGCAGAGAAGAGCAGCCAATGGGCTTTGCAAAGTCGATGGCGTCCTTTCCCTCCGGGAGTACCAGCACGTCCCGGGGGTCGGCCCGCTTGGAAAAGGCCACTAAGGGCAGGCGGGGGTCGATTTCCATGGGCAAGTCCTTACTGCTATGTACGGTGATATCCACACGGCCATCTAAAAGAGCCGCGTCTAATTCTTTCACAAACAGCCCTTTCCCACCGATTTTATCCAGCGTCCTGTCCAGAATTTTGTCTCCCGTGGTTTTCATGGTGATGAGCTCAGTTTTCATTTCCGGGTCGCAGTGGTGGATGGCCTCTATGACCATTTCCGATTGAATCACGGCAAGGCGGCTTTCCCGGCTGCCGATGCGTATGTGTTTCATTCCAACTCCTCCAATACAGTGCGGATTTTCCGGGCGGCGGCGGCAGTCTTTTTGTGTTCCTCTCCCTGAGAAACCACGCCGGCCACCAGACCGCTTCCGGTACAAATGGCGGGGAAAAAGAAGGTGCTTTCCTCTTTCCGGTCGGCCACGCTGACAAAAATCCCCGCTTTTTTCGCTTCCTGTCCCACCTGGAAATTGACCTCCCGGCAGTTGGTAGCGGCTACCGCCAAAAACGCCCCGGCAAGGTCGCCGGGTTCATAGGGACGCTGGAGAAAAGCGGCTCCTTCCGGCGCCGCTTCACATTTCGGTGCAATGATGGTGACGTCTGCCCCAAAGGAAAGGAGCACCCCGGCCCGGCGCAGGGCGATTTTTCCGCCGCCCACAATCACGGCTTTTTTTCCGTTCAAATCAATAAACAGGGGAAAGCGATATCCTGTACAATCCATATGCGTCCTTCTTTCTCAGGAGACCACCGGGCGGCCGGTGGTGTGCAAGCGGATTTTGCTTTCACACTTCATCAGGTTTTCGGAGGTAATCCGCTCCGCCAGTCCGGTGACCAGCAGGTCCACGGTCTTGTTCACCGACAGCTCAATGATTTCCGCTTCCGTCAGGTCTTCCTTCAATTCTTTTGCTGTGAGAAGCCGGTTGACAATGGCCTGTTTCAGGCTTTCCACCGAAGTCATGCAGTCCTTATAGTTGAGCCAGCGGGTAAAGTTTTCCATCTGCGCCCGCAGGATATCCGTGACTTCTGGCGGAACCGTACGGTTTTCCAGGCAGCTTCCCAAATCATCGATGTTGTAAAGGGACACGCCGGGCAACTGTGCCACTTCCGGCTGAATATCACGAGGAATGGCCAGATCGATGAGGGTAGCGGGAACCGTGGATAAGGCCGCCAGCTGCTCCACTGTCACTGTATAATGGGGGCTGGTGGTAGCAGAAATCAAAATGTCACATTTGTCCATATGTTCAAACCGCTCGTCATAGGGAACCACGCCGCAGCCCGGCGGCACAATGGTTTCGCCGTGGCGGTAGGTGCGAAGGGTGACGGATACCTGACATCCGGTTTTCTGCAAAAGGGAAGCGGCAAGCCTTCCCATTTCTCCGTTGCCGATAACGAGGGCTTTTTTCTCTTTCAGTGTTCCCAGTTTTTCCTGTAACAGAGCCACCGCCATGCTGGCAGCTGAAGTAGGTACCGCCGTGAGCCGCACTTTGGTGCGTACTTCCTTTCCGGCGGAAACAGCGGAGCGGAACAGGGTTTCCAGGACGGAATCGGTGGCTCCCTCTTCCCGGGCCAGGGCGGCGGCGGCTTTTACCTGGGAAATAATCTGATCTTCTCCCCAGATGCGGGAGCGAAGCCCTGCCGCCACTTCCATCAGATGCCGGACGGCTTCTTTTCCGCTCCGGGTCACGAAAGCATCTTGATATGGAGCATATTCCGTGCCTGCCGCCTGACAGAGCAGTTCACCGGGGTTTACTTCTTCTGAACAGGAAAGGTACAGCTCTGTTCGGTTACAGGTGGAAATCAGCACACAGCCGGAAATAGAGGGGAAAGCTCGGATGGTGCGGACCATGGCGGCGGTCTGCTGTTTGGTAAAAGACAGCTGTTCCCGCAGGCTGATGGGGGCCAGGCTGTGTTCCAGGCCTGACATGATGATTGTCAAGATAATTCACGCTCCTGAATTTGAATATAGGAAGTACGAAAACGGCAAAACCGCTTGCCTCGGGCGCCGTCTCTGTTTTTGGGCGTTTTCAAGCAAAAAGCTGCGACAGTAGGAGCACTGCCGCAGCCGTTTTTCGCGTACAAAAAAGCCCGCCTGCCCGATATACGCCGAAAGCAGCGGAAAACGCCTTGAGCAGGTCTCCTGACTTGTGCTTTGACAGCCTGCACACAGCCTTCTCGGGAAAGTTCCCAATGACTGGCTTTCGCCGCGTGTGGGGCCTGAACACATACAGTGGCGGTACCGTTCCGGATTTGCACCGGATTTCCTATTCTCCGCCGGGCCCAAACAGCCACGGCAGCACTCAAAGTGGATGATAATTTGATTATAGCAACGGGGAAAAACTTTGTCAACAGAAGGGGAAGGTTGACAAAAAGCAAAAAGTCGGGCTCATTGTAGCAGGTTTTGCTCTGGATGTAAAGATGAATTTTTCAGGGAATCAAGAATCGTGATTTTGCACATTTTACAGCCGCGGATTTTGCCGGTTCATTTTGCCGCCCATAGTTGACAAATGAAAAACCCATGCCTACAATAAAAGACAATTTGACTTCCGGCAGGATTGCAGGGAATCAGGATTCCACAAAAATGTGGTATAGGAAGGAGTTACCGAAATATGATCGAACAGATCAAGCCCATGGACATTGAAAAGCGCAGTTTTGAAATCATCACCGAGCTGCTGGGAGAGCGGAAGCTGGACCCGGAAAACGAGCTGGTCATCAAACGGGTCATTCATACCTCCGCAGATTTTGACTATGCGGACAATCTGGTGTTTTCCCCTCACGCCGTACAAAAGGGAATTGAAGCCCTGCGCAGCGGCTGTGATATTGTGACCGATACCCAGATGGCAAAAGCAGGTATTAACAAGACTATTTTGGGAAAGCTGGGCGGGGAAGTCCACTGCTTTATGTCCGACCCGGATGTGGCCGCAGAAGCAAAAGAGCGGGGCATCACCCGGGCCATTGTCTCCATGGAGCGGGCGGCAAAGCTTTCCAAGCCCTGCATTTTCGCCATCGGAAACGCGCCCACTGCCCTGATTTCCCTTCACGAGCAGATTCAGGCGGGAACGCTTCATCCGGCGCTGATCGTGGGTGTGCCCGTAGGCTTTGTGAATGTGGTGGAGAGTAAAGAATTGATTCTCGATTCAGAGGTTCCCTACATCGTTGCAAGAGGCCGCAAAGGCGGCAGCAATGTGGCTGCGGCTATCTGCAATGCGTTACTGTATCAGATCATGCGGTAAGCCGAAAAGCCATGACAAAATTTTTACACGGATTTGTCCATTGAAATTTGACGGAAAATGTAGTAACCTTTAACATGGAATGAAAGGTGACTGACGGTTTTGCCGTTGGTAGAATAGGGAAACGGGTGAAATTCCCGTGCGGGACCGCCGCCGTAATGGAAGAGCTTTGGTCAAAAAATGTCACTGTGGGTACACATGGGAAGACAGAACCAGAGCGATGACGCCAGAGCCGGAAGACCTGCCTTGCATTCTATCCTGCCGAAAGGGCAGAACACATGAGGCGGACGGACTAAACGCTCTCATGGTGCAATCGGAGAGGTTTTCTCCGGTTTTCTGACCTTTCTCAAACTGTTTTGAGAGAGGTCCTTTTTATTTTATTTCACTTTTTACAAAATGGAGGAATCAACATGACCACAATGGAAAAGAAGATCATGTCCTTCTCCGTGGCGGCAAGCCTCGTGCTCTGTGTACCCCAGACCGCGTCGGCCATGCACATCATGGAAGGATATTTGCCCCCTGCGTTCTGCATAGCGTGGGGCGCTGTCTGCATCCCGTTTCTGGCTGCGGGTGTCATCGCCATCCGCCGGCTGGTACAGCAGCACCGCAAATCAATTTTGCTGTTGGCAATGGCGGGCGCATTTATTTTTGTCATTTCGTCGCTGAAAATCCCCTCGATCACTGGCAGCTGCAGCCACATGACCGGCACCGGTCTGGGGGCCATTCTCTTTGGCGTTTCCACCACCTCGGTGTTGGGTATCATCGTGCTGGTGTTCCAGGCCCTTTTGTTGGCCCACGGCGGCCTCACCACTTTGGGCGCCAACACCTTCAGCATGGCCATTGCAGGCCCGCTGCTGGCCTGGGGATTATATCAGGCCGGTAAAAAGCTCAAGCTGCCCAAGCTCTTTAATGTGTTTCTGGCCGCTATGCTGGGAGACCTTCTTACCTATTGCGTGACCAGCATCCAGCTTGCCCTAGCCTCCCCCAGTGCAGAAGGCGGCGTATGGGCCAGTATGGTGGAGTTTTTGGCAGTGTTCGCCCCCACGCAGCTGCCGCTGGCTGTGATTGAAGGCATTCTTACCATGCTGGTGATGATCGGTCTGGAAACCTATGCCAAAACCGAGCTCCATGAGCTTCGTTCTGTGAAAAGGGGGTTGTTCAGATGAGCCGGAATACAAAAATCGTTCTGGTTTCCCTGCTGGCCGTGGTTGTGCTGGCCCTTGCGCCGCTGTTTGCCCTGAAAAATGCGGAATTCGGCGGCAGTGACGACGCGGGAAGCGTCAAAGTAGAGGAAGTCACCGGGAAGGAATATGAACCCTGGTTCACCCCGGTATTGGAACAGATCATCGGCGGGGAGCTGCCCGGAGAAGTGGAAAGCCTGTTTTTCTGCATCCAGACCGGTCTGGGTGTCGGCGTGCTGGCCTTCGGTTTCGGGTATCTGGTAGCCCGTAAAAAATACGTCGGAATGCAGCAGGAGAAGCCTTCGGATCAGGAGGAAACTCCGTGATCGCCGGAATTCTGGCAGGGCTGGTTTTCTTCAGCCTGTTTGCGGGACAGCTGCCGCCTGTGTGGCTGGCGGCAGTCTGTCTCGGGGTGGTGCTTTTTTTCCTGCTGGCAGGCGGACACCATCACGACGGTGTTTTAACGATGGATGTCTATGCGCGGCGTTCCCGGCTTTGCCGGGAAAACGCCGCGTTTAAAACAGGCGTCAGTTTGCTGCTATTGATCCTGTGCATCTGCTGCCAATCGCCGATTCCGCCCCTTTGCCTGTTTGTCTTTTTGTCCGCCGTGACCGTAGCGGCGGGAGGAATCAAACTCCGCACCTACTTATCTTTGCTGACATTGCCCGGTGTATTCCTGCTGTTGTCAGGACTGACGCTGTTGTGGGATTATACCTCAAAACTGCCGGAAGAAGCGGTGCTGTCCCTGCCCTTTTTCGGGGGATGGCTGGCGGTACTGCCTGCCACCCAGTCTCTGGCCATGTTGGTATTATCCCGGGCACTGGGGGCAGTAAGTTGTCTGTATTTCCTCAGCTTGTCCACACCGCTGCCGGAGCTGCTGGCCGTACTGCGGCGGGTACACGTTCCCGCTATTATGGTGGAGCTGGCGGTGCTGATTTATCGATATATTTTCATTCTGCTGTCCACCTTCCGGGAAATGAAGGATTCCGCCGCCAGCCGGTTGGGATACCGGGGGCTGAAACGGAGCCTGCGCACTACCGGACTGGTATACGGAGGGCTGCTGGCCAATAGTTTTCGCCGGGCTGGTGCCTGTTTTGATGCCATGGAGAGCCGCTGCTATACCGGGCAGATTGCGTTTCTCACCCAAAAAAAGCGGGTAACGGCTAAAGTTGTCGGTCTGCTGGTTCTTCCGGTGCTGGGAATGCTGGCCGGCGTATGGTTTGGTTTTTAAAGGAGAAGATTGTAGCATATGAAAGAACTGCTTCGGTTTGAGCAGGTTTCCTATCAATATGATAGTGGGGAAGAGCGGGAAGCCCTGTTTCCTCTTTCCGTTTGTCTGCACGAAGGGGAAAAAATCGCCGTATTGGGAAGCAACGGCGCGGGAAAATCCACCTTTTTTCTGCTGGCAAACGGTGTGCTTTCACCCGGAAGCGGAACCGTCGTGCTGGAGGGAAACCCCATCGGCAAGCGGGAAAAGCAACGGATGGCCCTTCGCCGTACAGTAGGGCTGGTGTTTCAAGACCCGGATGTCCAGCTGCTGGCGGGCACCGTGGAGGAAGAAATCAGCTTTGGCCCCATGAATCTGGGGCTTCCGGAAGAGGAGGTCCGCCGCCGGGTGGAAATGGCGCTGGAAAGTTTGGGCCTAACTCGATACCGCAGCCGCGGCCCTCAGTATCTTTCCGGTGGAGAAAAGCGCCGGGTGGCCATTGCTGATATTCTGGCCATGGAACCGAAGCTGATGCTGCTGGACGAGCCTTCCAGCAATCTGGACCCGGCAGGGCGGCAGCTGTTGGAAGAAACGCTGGAAACTCTTCACCGGAAGGGAATGACGCTGGCCGTAGCCACCCACGACGTGGATTTTGCCTGGCGATGGGCAGACCGGGTGCTGGTCTTTCATGGCGGACGGCTGGAACGGGACGATAAACCGGAAGCTGTTTTTGCGGATGAAGAGCTGCTGTCCCGCTGTGGACTGGAACAGCCTGTTTTATGGAAAGTGGCAAAGGCGCTGAAAATCCCGGTGCCCAAAAGCCCGGAAGAACTTGCAGATTACCAGATTGGGAGGAAAACGGAATGAAAACCGCATTGCTTTGCGTCAGCTTTGGCACCAGCGTGCCCGCTGCCAGAAAAAGCATCACCGCTGTAGAGGAAGCCCTGCACGCCGAAATGCCGGAAGCAGATTTTTACCGGGTGTTCACCAGTAAGACCATCCGCCGGATTCTGTCCGGAAAAGGGGAGACGGTGTGGAGTATGGATGAAGCGCTGGAACACCTGACAGACGGCGGATATGACCGTGTGGTGATTCAGCCCACCCACTTTTTATATGGATTGGAATATGAGAGCCTGAAAGCCAGTGTGGAAGAAGTGAAAAAGCGTTTTCCCGCCCTGCTGCTGGGAGCGCCGCTGCTTTCCGGCACTGGGGATTTACAGGCGCTGGCCCGGATACTGTCGGAGGAATTCCCCAAAAAGGAAAATTCCGCGCTGGTGCTCATGGGTCATGGCACCCCTCATTTTTCCAATGTGGTATACCCCGCCATGCAGGCCGTGTTCCATATGATGGGCCGCAAGGATGTCTATGTGGGCACGGTAGAGGGCTGGCCGGAAATTGAGGAGATTTGCAAGGAGCTGCAAACCGGGAATTATACCCATGTCCGCACCACCCCCCTGATGCTGGTAGCGGGTGACCACGCCCTCAACGACATGGCCGGGGACGAAGAGGACAGCTGGAAAAGCATCCTCACCCGGGAAGGGTATCAGGTGGAATGTATCATGCAGGGGTTGGGCGTGCTTCCCGGCGTACAGGAGATGTACCGCCGCCACTTGCAGGAACTTCTACAGTAAGAGAGAAGGGAAACTATGGCACTGGACTACTACATCCGCAGCGGCCAGAAGCAGTTGCGCTGCGGATATACCACCGGCACCTGTGCGGCGCTGGCGGCGGCAGGGGCGGCGGAGTTCTTTCTTTCGGGAAAGAAGCCGGAAACCCTCTCTCTCATGACCCCCAAGGGAATCCCCGTGGAAACCGCTCCCGCTTTTCTATTATTAAAGGAAGAAACAGCGGTCTGCGGTGTGGTAAAGGACGGCGGAGACGACGCCGACGTGACCCACGGCCTGACCATTGAAGCCCATGTGAAAAAAAGTGACCGTCCCGGAATCTTCATTGATGGGGGAGAGGGAGTGGGCCGGGTAACAAAGCCCGGTTTAGATCAGCCGGTGGGTTTTGCCGCCATCAACCGGGTACCCCGGCGGATGATCGAGGAGCAGGTGCAGCAGGTGTGCGACACGCTGGGCTATGATGGCGGAATCGAGATTGTCATCTGTATTCCCGGCGGCAAAGAAGCGGCACAAAAGACCTTTAACCCCATGCTGGGGGTAGAGGGAGGCCTGTCCATTTTGGGAACCTCCGGTATCGTGGAGCCTATGAGCGAGCAGGCACTGGTGGATACCATTGCCGTGGAATTGCGGCAGGCGGCGGCTTTGGGAGCCAAACGGCTGATTCTCACGCCCGGCAATTACGGCGAGGATTTCCTCCGGGAAAACCAGATAGCCGGGGATGCGATACCTGTGGTCAAGTGCTCCAATTTTATCGGGGATGCGCTGGATATTGCCAGCACCCATCCTTTTGAGGAAATTTTGCTGGTGGGGCATATCGGCAAGCTGGTGAAGCTGGCAGGCGGGGTGATGAACACCCATTCCCGGTATGCGGACTGCCGCACGGAACTGGTGTGCGCCCATGCCGCTGTGTGCGGCGCTTCTCAGGAGGTGTGCATGGCGCTGCTGCAGGCAGCCACTACCGATGCGTGTATCGAAATTTTAGACAGCGCCCAGCTGCGGGTTCCGGTGCTGGACCGCTTGCTGGAAGCCATCCAGCAGCATCTGGAACACCGGGTTCGCGGAAAATATCAAATTGGCGCGGTGCTGTTTTCCAACCAATACGGCCTGTTAGGGCAAACCCAAATGGCGAAGGAGATCATGGAATCATGGAAATGAAAAAAGGTATTTTTTACGGCGTAGGCGTAGGCCCTGGAGACCCGGAGCTTTTGACGGTGAAGGCATTGCGGGTCATGGGGGAATGCCCGGTGCTGGCTTGCCCGCAGACAAAAAGCGGCGAAATGCTGGCGCTGGATATTGTCCGGCAGGCCATGGAGGTTTCGGGAAAGACCATTCTGCCCCTGCATTTTACCATGTCCCGGGATGCAGCGGTACAAAGAGCCGCTCATGAAAAAGCAGCGGACGAGGTGTGCCGCTATCTGGAACAGGGGCAGGACGTGGCCATGCCCAATTTAGGGGATGTGTCCATTTATTCCACTTACTGCTACTTAATGGACATCGTGAAAGAGCGGGGCTTTGAGACGAGAATGGTGGCCGGTGTGCCCAGCTTTTGCGCCATCGCCGCCCGGCTGGGAATCAGCCTGACAGAAATGAACAGCCCTCTGCACATCGCCCCCGGCAGTTCCGATCTGGAGGAAGTCCTTCACTGGCCGGGAAATAAAATCCTGATGAAGTCCGGCAGCCAGATGCCCGGCGTTTTGCAGGCCATAGAGGAACACGCAGACCTTGGAAAAAGCGCCATGATTCAAAACTGCGGCCTGCCGGACGAGCGGGTGTTCCCCAACCTGAAAGAGGAAAGACCGCAGGATTCCACCGGATATTTTGCCACCGTGATTGTGAAGGAGTGAGGGAAGATGGTACATTTTGTTGGAGCAGGCCCCGGAGCCCCCGACCTCATTACCCTGCGGGGCGCGGAGCTTTTGAAAAAAGCCGACTGTATTATTTATGCCGGAAGCCTCGTAAATCCGGCGCTTTTGGAAATGGCGAAAGAGGGCTGTGAAATCCATAACAGCGCCACCATGACGCTGGAAGAGGTGCTGGAAGTCATGTTCCGTATGGAAGCAGCCGGAAAAATGACCGTGCGCCTTCACACCGGGGACGCCAGCCTGTTTGGCGCTATCCGGGAGCAGATGGACGCTCTGGACGAGAAAGGCATTGCCTATGACGACACCCCCGGCGTTTCCAGCTTTTGCGGCGCAGCGGCAGCTTTGAACGCAGAGTACACTTTGCCCAGCGTGAGCCAGAGTTTGATTATCACCCGTATGGCAGGACGCACCCCGGTGCCGGAAAAGGAACAGCTGGCTTCCATGGCACAGCATCAGGCTTCCATGGTGCTGTTTTTGTCCTCCGGTTTGCTGAACGAAGTGCAGGAGGAGTTGCTGCGTGGCGGTTATCAGGCTGATACTCCGGCGGCAATCGTCTATAAGGCTACCTGGCCCGATGAAAAGGTCATTCGCTGTACTGTGGGAACCTTGGCACAGCGTGGCGCAGAGGAAGGTATCCGCAAGACGGCGTTGCTGCTGATTGGCGATTTTCTCGATTCCTGTTATGAGCGCAGCCGTTTGTACGACCCCACCTTTACCACAGAATTCCGGGAAGCAAGCGCCCCGGAACAAAATAAATAATTGTGCGCGGGAAAACGTTAAAAGACAGGCGGTGAGAAAGATGAAGCTGGCGTTTTTGGCCTTTACCGAAAAAGGCTTTGCCCTTGCCGGTTCTCTGGCACAATCTCTCGGCGGCAGCGTGATGCGCTGCGGGAAACCCGATTCCCTGTCGGACTGGACGAAAAAACACTTTGCCAATGATGACGGGCTGGTATTTGTGGGCGCGGTGGGCATCGCTGTCCGGGCCATTGCCCCCTATATCGAGAAAAAGTGGAAAGACCCGGCAGTGGTGGCCGTGGACGAATGCGCCCGGTTTGCCGTGCCTTTGCTTTCCGGCCATTTGGGCGGGGCCAACCGTCTGGCCCGCGCCGTCAGTGAGGTGTGCGGCGCACAGGCCGTCATTACCACCGCAACGGATGTCAACGGCGTGTTCGCCGTGGATGAATGGGCCCAGTGCCAGGAATTATCAGTCATTGACCCCCAGCATATTAAGCTCATTTCCGGAAAATTGCTGGCGGGGGACAGCGTGAAAGTATATAGCCCTTATCCTATAGAAGGCGAATGTCCAATCGGGGTAGAAGCTGCCGAAACCCTTCCCGCTGATGTAGCGGTAAGTATCCGGCAGGAGAAAGCGGTGCTGTCGCTGGCGCCGAAAACGGTAGTGCTGGGGGTAGGATGCCGCAAAGCTACGCCGCAAAGTACCATTGAGTCGGTACTGGAACGGTTTTTGCAGCAAAATAAACTGCATATCGAAAGCATTTGCGCCGTTGCCAGTATTGACCTGAAAAAAGAAGAGCCGGGGCTGATTGCGTTTTGCCGCTCCCATGGCTGGGAGTTTCAGACCTGTACCGCGGAAGAACTCCGGCAGGTGGCCGGGGAGTTTACCCCGTCGGCCTTTGTCAGCCAGATTACCGGTGTGGATAATGTTTGTGAGCGCAGCGCTGTGTTTGTCAGCGGCGGCGATTTATTTGTGAAAAAATTTGCCGCTGATGGCGTGACCATAGCGGCAGCAGAAAAGCCCCTGCGGCTGGATTGGAATTGGAACCGGTAATCGCCGGGAATTTCCCAAGAAAGAAGAGGATGACCATGAATACATTATATGTTGTGGGCCTTGGCCCCGGGGGAGAGCAGTTCCTCACCGGGCAGGCCAGAGAAGCGCTTGAGAAGGCACAGGTGCTGTGCGGCTATACCGTGTATGTGGATTTGGTAGCGCCCCTGTTCCCCGAAAAGGAGACCTACACCTCTCCCATGAAAAAGGAATTGGACCGCTGCCGCTGGGCCATGGAAACGGCGCAGAATGGAAAAGACGTGGCGCTGGTGTGCAGCGGCGATGCCGGTGTGTACGGCATGGCAGGATTGCTGCTCCAGTTATCCCCTCAGTATCCCGAAGTGGAGATCCAGGTAGTGGCAGGGGTCACAGCGGCTCTTTCCGGCGGCGCCGTGCTGGGTGCGCCGCTGGGTCACGACTTCTGCGTTGTCTCCCTATCCGACCTTCTCACCCCATGGGAAGTTATCGAAAAGCGGCTGCGCTGTGCAGCGTGGGGAGATTTCTGCCTGTGCCTGTATAATCCCAGCTCCCACAAGCGGGCAGATTATCTGGCAAAGGCCTGCGACATCCTGCTGGCAGAGGGGAAATCTCCGGATACCGTCTGCGGCTGGGTGCGGAACATCGGCCGGGAAGGCCAGAGCGCGCAGGTGCTCTCCCTGAAAGAGCTGCGGGACGCAAAGCTGGATATGTTCACCACGGTGTTCATCGGTTCTTCCACTACCCAGGCAATCTCTGGCCGGATGGTAACGCCCCGGGGGTATGAGAAAAAATGCGAGTGGTAATTTTCAGTGGCACCACCGAGGGCCGGGAGCTTTCCGCCGAAACTGCATCTATGGGCGCCGAAACGGTGGTGTGCGTCGCCACAGAATATGGGAAATTGATGCAGGAGCACGTCCCGAACACGCAAACACTTTCCGGCAGGATGGACGCGGAGGAGATGGCGAAGGTGCTGACGGGAGCCGATTTGTGCATCGACGCTACCCATCCTTATGCCAGAGAAGCCAGCCGGAATATCCGGGAAGCGGCAAAAACAGCAAACGTCCCCTGCCGCAGGCTCCTCCGTCGGGAAAGCGAACTGCCGCCGGACTGTATTTTAGTGGATTCCGCCGCAGACGCCGCCCGGTTTTTGCAGGGTACCAAGGGGAATATCCTCCTCACCACCGGCGCGAAGGAACTGACGGCTTTTTCCACGGTGGAGCGGCAGCGGCTGGTTCCCCGGGTGCTGCCGGTGCAGGAAAGTCTGGCAGCTTGCGAAGGGATGGAGATTCCCCGAGGCAATGTCATTGCCATGCAGGGCCCCTTTTCCTGTGAACTGAACACAGCGCTGATCCATCAGTTTTCCATTGAGTGGCTGGTGACAAAGGACGGCGGCGCAGCGGGGGGCTTTGGGGAAAAAGCAGAAGCCGCCCAGCAAACCGGGGCGCGTTTGGTGGTCATCCGTCGCCCTAAAGAGGATGGGGAACCCTATGAAACTATTTTGGAACTTTGTAAGGAGATGATGGGATGCAGGTGATCTTAGCAGCGTCCGGCGGAGGAGGCCGGGGTACCATGACCGAGGATTGCCGGCAGGCGCTGGAAAACGCCTCCTGTATCATCGGGGCTCGGAGACTGATAGAAGGACTCCCGAAAACCTGCACTAAAAATCGTGTGTCGGCTACCCGGCCCGTGGAAATCCTTAAGGCTATTCAATCTCACGACGAGGGCTGCGTGGTGCTCTATAGCGGAGATACCGGCTTTTATTCCGGCACCCGCTCTTTAATCCCTCTGCTGGAAAACGAGAGCATTTCCTACACAGTTCTTCCCGGCATTTCCAGCGTGCAGTTGCTTTCGGCGGCGCTTGGCAGGCCATGGCAGGACTGGATGCTTTGCTCCGCTCATGGGGTGGACTGCAATCCAGTGGGAGCCGTGATGCAGGGGAAACCGGTGTTTTTCCTTACCGGCGGAGAATTAGGCCCGGCAGAACTGTGCTGCCAGCTGACAGAGGCAGGGCTTTCTGGACTGCCGGTTGTGGTAGGAGAGAAC
>ERZ1643250.517-NODE-517-length-40920-cov-5.626698_pt1 | contig 40920 bp, 29 predicted proteins | sample MGYA00579262_ERZ1643250 | MGnify/ENA primary metagenome ERZ1643250 (study PRJEB29033, sample SAMEA4952265) | chicken gut metagenome | biome: Broiler Chicken; feature: Gastrointestinal Tract; material: Caecum | place: Ireland | collected 2018 | study: Broiler...
GTACAAAAAGTTGCTACCGTTGTGAAAAAATTGTTTCCAAGAATAAGCATAATGAATGAAAGTTTATATGCAATTTTTAACGCCGTTGCAGTAAAACGTGCAATAAACATTTTACTTTGTACGACATAGACAACTACGCCCATACCGTTGAGGTTTTATTTGAGAAAGGTACAAAAAGTTGCTACCGTTGTGAAAAAATTGTTTCCAAGAATAAGCATAATGAATGAAAGTTTATATGCAATTTTTAACGCCGTTGCAGTAAAACGTGCAATAAACATTTTACTTTGTACGACATAGACAACTACGCCCATACCGTTGAGGTTTTATTTGAGAAAGGTACAAAAAGTTGCTACCGTTGTGAAAAAATTGTTTCCAAGAATAAGCATAATGAGTGAAAGTTTATATGCATTTTTTAACGCCGTTGCAGTAAAACGTGCAATAAATACTTTATTGTACTACATAGACAACTACGCCCATACCCTTGCGGTTTCATTTGAAAAAGGTACGAAAAGTTGCTACCGTTGTTAAGAAATTGCACCAAAACAATGCAAAAAAAACGTCGGATAAATTCCGACGTTTTTTTGAAAATTTAATTGACCAATGTTGCAAAAACGACAAAATTGTTGACCGCTGGGTAACACCTGCAACAATTTCACGCCTGACAGGCTGTTCAAAACAAACTGCGGAGTGTGGTGCTTCCTCTGTTTCAAAAATACCTTTGAATGTTAATCAGAAAGTGTCAACCAGTTTGTTGGCAAGGTTGTACAAATCGATGTTGAAACTCTTTCTTGCGGAAAGCGCTTCCACAATGTCTTCGTCGATTATCACGTTGTGTCTTACGCCTACAACACGGTTTGTCTTGCCTTCGATCAGGCATTCCACGGCATGGGACGCCATTCTCACACCCAGAAGTCTGTCCTGGAAACTTGCGTCGCCGCCACGTTGAAGGTGTCCGACAATCATGGAACGAATGTTGATGCCGGAAATACGCTCTTTAACTATTGCACGCATTTCCTCCGCCTTGCCCGCACCTTCCGCAACAACGATGATGTTGTCGTTTTTGCCGTGGGACATGTTGCGTTGAAGACGTGCCACCACTTCGTCCATTGTGAAGGGCACTTCCGGTACAAGTATCATTTCGGCAGCACTGGTGATGCCTGCGTAAAGAGCAATGTCGCCGCAACTTCTGCCCATTACCTGCACAATGCAGTTGCGGTCGTTGCAGGACATTGTGTCACGCAACATTGTGATGGTGTTCATTACTACATTTACTGCGGTGTCGAAACCCAAAGTAAAGTCGGTGTAGGCAAGGTCGTTGTCGATAGTGCCGGGGATTCCCATTGTTTTTACACCGTACTGTGTGGAAAGTACCTTTGCCCCGTTGAAACTTCCGTCGCCGCCAATTACCACCAAGCCGTCGATTCCGTTGTCGGTGAGGGTCTTTACCGCCTGTTTTTGCCCTTCCACCGTTTTCATTTCCTCACAGCGTGCTGTTTTGAGGATTGTGCCTCCACGGTAGATGATGTCGTCCACGTCTGTTACGGAAAGTTTGCGTACCTTGCCTTCGATAAGTCCCTTGTAGCCCAATTCGATGCCGTAAACTTCCAAACCTTTTTCCGTTGCGTACCTTACAGTTGCATACACGGCTGCGTTCATTCCCTGCGAATCGCCGCCGCTTGTCAATACTCCGATTCTTTTCATTTTTATTCTCCGTTATTGTTTTTGTTTTGCAAATCCAATTCCACGTTGGGGTTGATTTTCAAAAACTTTTTTAGCAAATGTAAATTTCTGTGTTTGACGGACGTTGCCTTCTTGTTGTAGGTAAGCCCCATTTTGTCGTAGAGAGGCAGGTACATTTCCGCACGTTTGCGAAAATCTCCCGTGTTGTTGCCCCAAGCACACTCGGCAAGCGCCAACAGCCGTGGAAGCAGATTGAAAAACAGTTTGTCTTCCGAGGCAATCCACTCCGTCCAAACGGTTCCTTCCACCCCAAGAACGTTTTCCGTCCTGTCTCTTTTCACGCCACGCAAAGGTTTGAACTTGAAGGTTTTGTACAGCGGCGTTACGCAATAGGGATAGTCGAAGTACATGGACAAAGTTGGGGACATTATCACTTTTCTGCCCTTGTTTGCCTGTTTCACGCCCGAACGCCTTGTCAGCGGTTTCCACACCTGACTGATTATTTCTTCCGACGTAGCCTTGTTGACGCCGTCATTCCAGCAAATAACCTTTCTGCCCTTTTCCTGCAAATACCTGCGGAATTGCTCCACCATGTACGTTTGAAGTTGGTCGTAGTCGTCAAGTTTAAGTTCCGTGAGGCGTGCACGGCATTTTTCGCAGTTGCACCACCTGTCTTTCGGCGCCTCGTCGCCCCCCAGATGAATGTACTGAGAGGGAAACATTTGACAAATTTCGTCCAGTACGTCTTTGACAAATGTGTACACGCTGTCATTGCCTGCGCACAAAATATCTTTGGATATTCCCCATTTTTTGCGGACTTCCAACTGTTCGCCCGTGCATCCGAGGTAGGGGTAAGCGGCAATCATTGCCACGCTGTGTCCGGGCAAATCTATTTCGGGGATTACTTCCACCTGATGTTCTTGGGCAAACTGCACAAGTTCGTCCACATCCTGTCGTGTGAGATAGCCGCTTACTTCCTTGTCGTCCACAAACCGTTCGCCGTTTTCCAGCACTTCGGAACCGATACGGCGTGAAGAAACACTGTTTAGCAGCGGATACTTCTTAATTTCCACACGGAAGCCCTGATCGTCGGAAAGATGCAGATGCAATTTGTTGAGTTTCACCCTGGACATGAGTTGCACAATGCGTTTGAGTGTTTCCAGCGGAAAGAAGTGACGGCAAATATCCACCGACAACCCCCTGTACACAAACTTTGGCGCATCGTAGATGTAACAATCGTTGTAGGTTGCCGTTTGCTGTGTTGTGTCCAAACGGAACAGTTGACGCAATGTTTCCACGGCGTAGAAACAGCCCTTTTCGTCATAAGCCGAAACTGTTACCAAACCGTCGGATATCATCACGAAATATTCTTCGCTGTCGCATTGGTCGGTGTAGGTGAAAAGTACCTGCGCCAACGACATATCCTGCACAAATTGAAGTGAAAAACCGCAACTTTGCTCCACCGCATCTACAAAGCGTTGCGCCTGTTTTTCGTAGGGCTGTGCGGCGTACACCTTTGTTTGGGCGGTTACGGTGAATTCTCCTCCTAATTTGACGTATTTTCTGGGTTTTGGTATTATGTTCATATTTTCTCCCAAAACATTTGTTCGCACGACAAAATGTCGGCGATGTTGAATTTGCTACCCAAAATTCTACAAAATATTTTAACACAAAATTGTTTTTATTACAACATTTTGCAATTATTTTTCCCCTTTTGGCACGTTTTTTTCTGCATTTTTCGCCATTTTTCCTGTCAACGCAATTTGTTTACCGTTAGTTTGGCGAATGTGCTTTGTTTTAATACTATGCCGTATTTTGCAGGAATTGACAGGCACGTTCCGCACACGACACAACACGGATTCGGCACTGTTCAGAGCAGACACGTCAAAAAAATAACGTACTTGAAAAACTACAAAAAACGTCGTCTTCACGCCGACAGAACGTCAGACAAAATTTGCGAAAAACGCCTGACAGGTTACAAAAAATTGCAAGGTGGCAACGTTGGGCGAAAAATGCAAGAAAAGCAAAAAATGCAACACACAAGACTGCTTTCAAGTGAACCTGTTTTACGTAAAATGCAAAAAAACGAAAATATACTCAACCTTCAAGGTAAAATTTACCGCAAAATGCAAAAAATGCGGATTTCTCCGCATTTTTTGCAACTGATTGAAAGATGATTTCGTTTTGTTTTTTTGTATGCAAAAGGTCTATACTGCCTTTTGTAGAGTTTCTTAATGCCAAAACTTTGCCCTACTTGTGTTGTTCCGTCGAGGACTTTTTCACCACAACGTACATCATCTTGCGACGTTTCAACCACAGTACAAGGGCAATTACGCCCACCACAACTGCCAAGGCAAGCGCCGTCCAACCGAGCAATGCCCATGCGGTGATACCCGTGGAACGGACGTCCTCCCACATTGTGGAAACTTTGTTGTTGTTTGCGCCAAAGTCTTTCATTACGCCCAACTGATTGATTTCCCTGCCGTACTCGTTGTCCGGCACAATTTCAAAGGGATAGCGCCAGTTGCTGTCGTCGATGGGGTCAAAGTAGTCGAAGAAATATTCGGCAAATTCCTCCCAACTTGCGTAGTCGCAATCCTCCTGCGAAAGCACGTTGCCGTCTTCGTCGGTTATTTCCCAGTCCTCGCCGTACACAAGGTAGCCCTGTGCAAGAATTTCACGGCACTCGGGGTCGTTGCGCACCTTTTCGGCGGATACCGCCGACGTGTAGCCTATTTCCATCATGTTGTTGGCGGAAACGTACAGTTCGTTGAGGAAGTTGATGAATATCTTTGCAGCCTGCAAATGCTCGTCGGGACAGGTTGTGGGAATTACCCAACCGTCAAACCAGATGTTGCCGCTGTCGTGGGGAACGTAGTAGCCCAACGTGTAACCGCCGCTTTCCCCCTCTTCGTACTCCAACATGGGGTCGATGTAGTCGTCATCCCAACTTTCTTCCACGGCATACAAGGCGTCGCCGCTCCATGCAAGGTCAACATAGGCAATGCCTTGGATGAGTTCGTTTTTGCCGAAGTCCACTTCGTAACCGTACAGTTGCTCTTTTTGCTTTTTCAGAACGTCGGCGCACAAATCTATCAGTTGGTCGTCCACCGTGTTTATCATCTGGCCCATTGTAAGTTCGGTGTACGGTTTGCCGTAGTTGGGGCTGGAAGTATCCTGCACGGTGAGTCCGTCAAGTTTGCCACTTTCCAACAGATAGAACACCGTTGCCGCGTAACTGTCACGGATACTGTCTTTCATGTAAATTCTGCCCGTAAGACCGTCGGAAAGCAAATTGCCGTTTCCGTCGTCGTTGAACAGCAATCCCCAGTTTGCATTGTTGAGCGTTTCCCTGTCGTAGATGCCGAGTTCTTCAAAATACACCTTGTTGTACAGCACGCCCAGCGTTCCGTACATGTAGGGGACAAAGTAGTCCGCCATTCTCACGGTTTTGGTGCCGTCGCCGTCGGGAACCTGCACGGAACCGAACACTTCGTCGATTTTTTCGATGAAACGGCTGTCGATGTTTTCGCTGTTGTGAACGTAGCCGTTGAGAGAATTTGTGTCGATGTACTCTTCGGCAGTGCCAAAGTAGTTGAGTTCACGCAGCAAGCCGTTTTCCAGAAGTTTCTGAATGGCGTACTCGCTGGGGCACATTACGTCCACAATGCTGTCGCCGTTGAGAATTTTGGTGAGCATGGTTTCGTTGGTGTCGAAGGTAACGTAGGTAACCTTGATGTCCCTGCCTGTGAGGTTTTTGTAGTATTCCTTGAAGTCGTCTTCGTAGTCGTAGATGTAATCCGCCCAGTTGTACACCACAAGTTCGTCCACGTCCTCGGGCAGGGTGTCGCAACCTACGGCAAACAGCATAACAAATGCCAGCATCAAAGCCAACAATGCCACTGTGTTTTTTTTCATTTGTTACGCCTCCTTCCTTTGTTGTTTTTTGATGTTGATTACCAACAGCAACGTCAGCACCACAATGAAGAAGATGGAGAACACCGCAAACCAGAACGGTTCCAGACTTTTCAGACGTGCGTCTTCGTAGATGTAGGTGGAAAGGGTTTCAATGCCCGTTTCGCCTTTGTTGAGTTGGGTGATGATGAAGTCGTCCAAAGAGATGGTGAACGCCATTGCAAAGCCGGAAACAATACCCGGCGTGAGATAAGGCAACACCACTTTGAACAGCGCTTTTACGGGGTTTGCGCCAAGGTCCAGCGCCGCTTCGTACATGTTGGGGTCCATTTTTTGCAGACGTGGCAAAATGGACAGCACCACGTAGGGCGTGCAGAAGGAAACGTGTCCGATGATAAGACGTGTCCAGCCCTGCGGGAAAATGAAACTGAAAGCGGAAAAGAACACCATCAGAGAAACAGCCATTACTATTTCACTGTTTATCATGGGCAGTTGGTTTACCGTCAGCGTTATTTTTTTGGAACGGTTGCCAAGGTAGAAGATACCTATTGTGGAAAATGTGCCCAACACCGTGGAAATTACGCTTGCCGACGCTGCCAGAATCAACGTGTTTTCCAAAGCGGAAAGCAGTTTTTCCGACTTGGGTCCGTTGAAAATGGAAATGTACGCTTCCAAAGAAAACCCGTTGGAAAAGGTAAAGTTGCTGTTGTTGGAAAAACTGAACACGATGATTACCACAATGGGAAGATACAACACCGCCAACACTATTGCAAGATAGCCGTTGGCAAAAAACTTTTTCCAAAATGTGTTTTTCATAGCGTACTCCTCACATTGTCATCCTTGTTGACAATGTTCACCAAAACGTTGGCAACAATCACCAAAGCCAGCATCACAAGGCTCATAACGCTGCCCACGCCGAAGTTTTGCGCCACGGTAAACTTGGTGTTGATACTGTCGCCGAAAAGGTAAATTTGCCTGTTGGAAAGCAATTCCGAAATGGCAAAGGTGGAAATTGCGGGAATAAACGTCATTGTAATGCCGCTGATAATGCCCGGCACGGACAAGGGCAAAACCGTTTTGAGTAGCACCGTTATTCTGTCGGCACCAAGGTCTTCCGCCGCCTCGATGTAGCCGTGGTCGATGGAAAGCAACGTTGTGTGCAACGGCAAAATCATGTAGGGAAGGTAGTTGTACACCATGCCGAACACCACCGTGCCCATGCCCAAAGAAATGTCCAAAGAAAGGAAAATGGATTTGAGCGACAGGGTGCGGATGAGGAAGTTTACCCACATGGGCAAAATGAACAGCAACACAAACACCTTGCTGCTTGCGTGATACTTGACCAAAATGTACGCCACGGGGTAACCTATCGCAAGGCAGATTACCGTTGTTACAAGCCCGATTACCAGCGAATTGCCCAAAACCGTCAAACTGCCGCTGTCGGTGAAAAAGTCGGCAAAGTTCTGAAAGGTGAGTTGACCGTCGGCAACAAAGGCATTGATGAGAATAAGCACCAGCGGCGTTACCACAAACACAATCAGAAATGCCATGTAGGGGTAGGCAAGCACCTTGCGGGAAAAATGCAGTCTACTTGTTTTCATCTGACACCTCCGCATTGCTTACCTCTGCCGCCTCGATAATAAGTTTATCGGGGGCAACTTTGATGCCGACACGGTCGTTGGTTAGCCACTCGTATTCCGTATCCACAAAAAAGTCGTAGTAGTCGTCGGTGCGCACAATGTACTGCCAGTAACTGCCCTTGTAGATGGAGGAAATAACCGTTGCGCCGATTACGCCGTCTTCCTCGTCGTCGGTGAGTTCCACGTCGTCGAAGTCGATGGACACCTTTACTTTGGTTCCCTCGGGAAGTTTACTTGTGCAGGGGAAACGTCCTTCGCAAAATTCCACCACGCCCGGTTCGTAAATTGTGCCGTCCACAGTGTTTATAAGGCGGGATTTGTGCATGATGTGGAAGTCGAAAGGCTTTATGTACAAACCGATTTTGTCGCCAGGTTCCACTTTTACGTTGTCGTGAATGATGATTTCGTTGCGTTCGTCGCCGAAAGTCAACGCCGTTACCTGGTAGTGATCGCCCTTGAACACGCAGGTGAGCACTTCCGCCTGAATAAGACACTGCTTGCTGTCCGTTTCCACAATTTTGATGTCCTCGGGACGAATGATGACGTCGATGGGTTCGTTGTACTTGAAGCCCTTGTCCACGCATTGGAATTGGTGACCGGAAATGTCCACGCAGTAGTCCTTGACCATTGTGCCGGAAAGAATGTTGGATTCGCCGATAAAGTCGGCGACAAAGGCGTTTGCAGGCTCGTCGTACACCTTGGAAGGTGTGCCGATTTGCTGAATTACTCCGTCTTTCATTACCACAATTGTGTCGGACATGGTGAGGGCCTCTTCCTGGTCGTGCGTTACGTACACAAAGGTGATGCCCAACTTCTGATGCATGGACATAAGTTCCAACTGCATGTCCTTGCGCATTTTGAGGTCCAACGCCCCCAAAGGTTCGTCGAGAAGCAAAACCTGCGGTTCGTTTACCAACGCACGGGCAATGGCAACACGCTGTTGCTGTCCGCCCGAAAGAGAGTTGACGGAACGGTGTCCGTAGTCTTCCAAGTCCACCATTTTGAGGGCGGAATTAACCTTGTCGGCGATTTCCTTTTTGGTGAGTTTGCGCATTTTTTGCACCGTGTTGCCCTTTTTGTCGACAACAGGCTCGCCGTCGGGAACAAGTTTCAACTTCAAGCCGAAAGCAATGTTGCCAAAAACGGTGAGGTGCGGAAACAACGCATATTTCTGAAACACCGTGTTAATGTTGCGCTTGTGGGGAGGAAGTTGAGTAATATCCTCGCCGTTGAAAAAGATTTTGCCTTCGGTGGGCTGTTCGAAACCTGCAATCATTCGCAACGTGGTGGTTTTTCCGCAGCCTGACGGCCCCAACAACGTTACAAACTCGCCACGTCTTATGGCGAGGGACAGGTTTTTTACGACGGGTTTGTCGTCGTAGGATTTGTACACGTTTTTGATTTCAATGATTTTGTCGTCCATAGTTCCTCCCTAGAAGTTCGACGGGGTTGTTACCCACAGAACTTTGCTTTCGCCTTTGTTTATGTTTCTTATTGTATGCTGCTTTTTTCCGTCTATGGAAAAAGAATCGCCCTGTTTGAGTTTGCACTTTTCACGCAGTGTTACCAACTCCACCTTGCCTTGCAAAACGTAGCCGAACTCCTCACCCTCGAAGGGAAGCCTCTCTTCGCATTGCGCCCCCTGCGGCAAAGTGAGTATTATCGGTTCCATTTCCTTCACCTGCGAGTTGGGAATAAGCCATGTGTTTGTGCCGCCGCCGTTTTTGGAAATAAAGTAGTCGTCGCTTGTGAAAACAATCTGTTCGTTGGCAGGCTCGGAAAAAAATTCCTGCAACGACACACCCAAAATGTGCAAAATGTCTTCCAGCGTGGCAATGGAAGGCGAACAAAGGTCGTTTTCCAACTGCGATATGTACCCCTTTGTCAGTTCCGTGCGCTGTGCAAGTTCTTCCTGCGTCAGGTCAAGTTTCAATCGGTACTGTTTTATTTTTTTACCTATTTCCACCATTTTCGCATTTCTCCAAAAAAAATAGCCCCGAACAAACAAGAAAATATTTTAACGTACTGCCGCATTTCACGACGAGTGTTCGCAGACACTCATATACCTAAAATAAAAAATTGTTTGCCCGTGGCAACTTGGCTTAAGTATACTTTAAGGATTAAGTATTGTCAAACGTTTTTATTACTATTTCTAAACTTTTTTTATTTTTGCTAAACTTTTTGTCTAGTAACAAATTTTTGCAACAAATTGCCGTCAAAAGTAACGCAAAAGGTGAATTCCACACACAAAAAAGAAAGAAAACAACAAAAGGGGGAAGTAAAGGGCAACGGGCAAAAGGCTGTTTTTAAAATTGAAAAGGGCAAAGCGCAAAATGTTTCAAAAGCAAAGGAAAGGGGCAAAGGGCAAAAAACAATACACAAAAAGGTAAGGAAACGACTGTTGAAACAAACAGATATTGCGAAAAAGCGTAGACTGCCCCAAAAAGACAGCGAATGAAACAACCGAGAATAAGAAAACAACGGGCAAAATTTCAAATGGCAACGGGCGAAATGTCCCAAAAGCAAAGGAAAGGGGCAAAGGGCAAAAACAATATAAAAAAGGTAAGAAAACGGCTGTTGTGTTAGCAAAGCAAAAGTACGCTGGTTTTTGGCAAAGCAAGTTGAAATGAAAAAAACAAAAAAGCCTGCGTCATTGCAGGCTTTAAGTTTTGTTTGTTGCAAATTGCAAATACGGATGGGGAAAATCAGTCCACCACAACAACGACGGGCACGGACACTTCGGCATACATCTTCACATTCACCGAGTACCTGCCCACAACCTTTATCGGGTCTTTCAATACTACCTGTTTTTTGTCCACCTTGTAGCCCAAACGGCACAATTCTTCGGCAATTTCCTTGTTGGTGATGCTTCCGAACATCTTTCCGTTTGCGCCTTTGGCAGCGGTGAGATGCACTTCCTGCCCTTTCAGCCTTTTGGCGTTTTCCAACGCCTGCTGTTTTTCCGCTTCCTTTTGCTTGGCTACCGCTTTGTCGTGTATCGCAACGCTGTTGAGAGTGTCGGCTGTCGCCACCGTTGCCAAACCTTTTTTGAGCAAAAAGTTGTTGGCGTAGCCGTCGGACACGTTGATTATTTCACCCTTTTTGCCCTGTCCTTTCACATCTTGCAAAAGAAGTACTTTCATTGTTTCCTCCATTTCACAACGGATTTTTCCGTAACGTTTTTGTACATTATACAACATCGGCAATCAATAGTCAACACGGTGCAAAAAACGCTGAAAAAATTTGCATGACAACGTCAAACAAAAACAAAAAAAGTGTGCAAAATGCGTGTATTTTTTTTGAGGCGATGGACAACAATGAAATCAGGAGGTGCAAAAAATGAAAAATCAACAATCCATTCTTTGCGACGTTTGCATGTGCAAACACCACAACAAATCGGGAACTTGCAAACTTTCGCAAATCACCGTTACACCCAGCAAGGACTGCGAAACGGCGCACTACTGCAAGGACTACGAAGAAAAGTAGTTTTTCGGTGTTGATGCAAACAACATTGCTTTTGTGAGGGCATGCGTTGCGCCCAAATCAACGCACAAAAAAGGTCGGGAAATCCGACCTTTTTTGTGCGTTTGTAAATTAATTCTATGTGTTACATATAAGCATAAATACACACATTTTGCATTGTCCCTTTATAATTACCGAATCGCGGCGAACTTGCATTGTATTGCAAGTACTGATTAGTTTGCGTAGTACACTTAATTTCCGCTTCACCGTCAACAATATCTATAGAGAAAATGGTGTGTTTTGTAGTTGCTTCTGCATTCCACGACAATGTTGCATTTTTTGTGCTTCCGTTCACAATGTACTTTTGTTGTACGTTGTCAAAAATCTGCCAATTTGTGCCTGACGCTTTAAGCGTAAATGTTGTAACGGTATCGGCAAGTGTAGTTATTTCGTCAGTACCAAATACAGATGATTCATCTGCAGAATAATATTTATTACTTACAACTGAACCCGCTACAATTTCTTTGTACACCATCACAAATTGCATACCGTCATAAAGTTGTTCATTGACAGTTACCAATTTCCAAGATTTTGTTGCAACACCCACTTCCCCAAATGTAATGGTGATTGTTATGTCGCCTGTCCCCACCACAAATTTGTAGGTTTTGCTTCCGTCATCTTCGGCAACAACTTCCAATGTTGTGTCCGTAGCCTTTACTTCACTTATTGTGTGAGTTGTGTAGTCGTTGACCGATACTTTGAGATACAGAACTGTTCCCGCATAAACATCGCCCGGTGCTTCCACCACGTCCCCGTTTTCGTTCACCCATTGATAGTTGCCAAAGGTGGAACTTTCGTTGGTTTCATCAAAGTTTACGGTTACAGTGCGTGTAGGTTCAGCATATCCGCAAACAGAACACTTGTGTTCTTCGTTATAAGTGCAATCTTCCGTTATTTCCTGCCCACACAAACTGCAAGTGCCTGTGTGCGTACCGTTGTTGTTGGATACGTAAGACCATTCATGCTGACAAGGCAATCCGTAAACAACAGTAACGCCTGCGATACGACGTTGACCGGAGCTTCCGCTGACAGTAAATGTTACACTTTGACTACTTCCCAACCAATTTGTACCGTCAAATGCACCTTTGCTAGCAGTGATTATGTTACTGCCATCACTTGAACCAAATTCCAATCTAATTTCTTTGACGATATAATTTCCGCCAACATTTACAGTAAAGGTATTTCCGCCATAAGCCCTGATAGCAGTTCCATTGTCGTAGTATTTAGGCGCATTACTATTACTACCTTTTGCAAAGGTAATACTGACATTTTCATCTACAACAACGTCAATAACTTCTTGAGCATTTTCATAGCCCAACTCCGCAAATACCACAGAAGATTCGTAAGTCGTCTTTGCTTTGAATGTAATGTTGATTGTTATTTCACCTGCAACTTCCGTTGTGTAGTAGCCGTCATCGCCGAGAGTAAGCACTGTGTCGCCTACGGAAACGGTTGCCACTTGGTAGCCTTCGGGGGCGGTAACGGTAAATTTCAACCTGCCTTCGGAAACCTCACCGGGCAATGTAATGTCGTTATCGGTAGTTACCGTGTAGCCTCCAACATCGCCATTTACGGAAACTTGATGTTTGGTTGTGATTACCTGAGTTGTTACCACAACCGCATTAGTTTCGCCCACAACAAAGGAATAGGTTCCGTCAACTGCAGTGAGACTGTTGCCATTTACCTTGACAGACACAACTTCGTAGCCTTCGTTTGCAGTAACGGTGAACGTTACCGTGGATTCGATAGTTGCAGATGTGGGCAAGGTTGTTGTTGCGTTTTCAATTGTTACGGCGATAGGACGATAACCACGGGTTACAGCGGTCATTTTTGGGTAATCTCCGTCTTTCCCTGCAATTTCCAATGTGCCGTTGAAATTCGTAATATAACCGTGGAAAACTACTGTGTCGTCTTTGTAAATGGTGGCTACCGTTTCGGAAAATTTTGCAGAAAACACCAACATTTTCGTGCCGTCTGCCGTATCGGCAATGTAAATGTTGGAACGAAAATCTACTCTATCTGAGCCTACATCTACTATCAAACCTTTTATGTACACTTTTTCGGTGTATTTACCCTGACCCATTGCACCTGCAATTGCAAGAGCGTCCGCTACCGAGTAGGGGTCTTCAGCCGTGCCTGCGTGTTCAGTTTTGGTGGTGAGCGTTACGGACAGCGTTACGTCAGCATCTACAACAAACGCACCTTCGCCGTCTTGCAAGGTTAAGGACTCACTGTTGCAAGTTACCGCAATGTCAAAGCCTTCCGCCGTAATTTTAACTTTAAGCGTTGTGCCTTCCACCACGTTTGCCAAATCGGTTACAGGCTGACCGTCTTTACCGAGCATTTCCACAGTTACGCCTTCAGGCAAAGTTGTTGCAGCATTGCCGTTTACCGTGTAACCTACCGTTACGCTGTGTGTTACAACTTCTTGCGCACCGCACACCGAGCAAACGCCGTCTACAAAGGTGCAATCTTCCTTTACAGTGTAATCACAGCCTTCTCTTGTGCAAGTGCCTGTGTGAGTGCCGTTGCCATTGGATTTCCAATCCACAGAATGTCCCAAAGGATTGCTCCCCTCTACCGTGCGAACTTCTTCCGCTCCGCACAAGTCGCAAATGCGACTTTCTGTTGCGCTTTCGGTGCAGGTGGCGTCGGATTTGTGAGCCCATGTGCCCCACTCGTGTTCGCAAATTGTTGCAAAGAACTGTATTGAAGTTGTTTTTCCTGTTTCGTTACCAACTTCAATCACAAATGTGCCTGTTTGAGATGTACCCAAATCAAAGGTAAGAACACCTGCTACGCTTGTATCTGCTTCTACTTCAACGCCGTTTACTTTCAACGTAAACAATCCGTCTGAAGTATAATTCACTACAATTTTATCAAATGTACCTTCAACCGTAAGCGAACCCTTGTTCTTTTGCCACTGCATTACGCCACTTTGAAGCATTATTTGATTCGTTGTTACAGTGTAATTACCAACAATATGTTCGCCATTGTTTGAAGCATAACTTGTTGAAGTCAATCCCAACGAATCTACTGTGGCTTCAAGAACCATTCCGCTGAACATCTTGGAAACAATTTCCACATGTACGGTGGTTTCACCACAAACAGTTACCGAATAGGTGCCACTTTCAGACATGTCAACAACGGCTCCGTTGACAGTTACGTTTGCCACCTTGTAGCCACTGGGGACAGTGATTTTCACTTCGTAGGTTGTGCCGTTAGTTGCGGAGGTGGGAACAGAACTTCCATCCGCCAACGTTACCGTGTAACCTTCCACATTTGCGCCGAAAGTGAGTGTGTATTCGGGATGAGCAACTTCCGTAACGGTGCCTTTGTCAAATTCGTAGTAGTTGTCGAAATGTTTCAACGTACCTACCACGCTTACTCTGTCGCCAACCAAAAATGTATTGGTGCTTTGGAAAGAGTACAGATAGATTCCTTTTTCTTCCACAATAATTGTGGCATTGGTATCGTCGACATTAGTGACAATTCCCGTGAGCAGGTAGGTGCCGTCCAACGCTTCGCCGCTTTCAAGAGCGTACAGTTTTTCGACAATTTCCGCCTGTGTAATTTCGTGTTCGCAAACAGCACAAACGTTGTTTCCCGTTGTTACCGCATCGTAGGTGTGCCCCGTGGCTGGAATTTCTTGCTGTGCTACAAAAACTTCATTACAAACAGAACAGTGAGAACCTTCCGTCAAGCCTGTTTCCGTACAGGTGGGAGCCTTCCCTTCGTCTGTAACCACTGTGTGCCCTGTGGCGGGAATTTCTTGTTGCGCTACAAGGACTGTTCCGCAAACAGAACAGTGAGAACCTTCCTTCAAGCCTGTTTCCGTACAGGTGGGTTCAACCGCTTCGTCAACAACAACAGTGTGCCCCGTTGCGGGAATTACTTCCTGCGCTACAAGGACTGTTCCACAAACAGAACACTTGACACCGTCGGTGAGTCCCGTTTCGGTGCAGGTAGCGGCTTTGCCGGGGATTGTTTCCTCGGTGTGTTTGACAAGAGGCAACGTAACCGTTACTTCGCCGTACATGGATGTGTACACCGTGTTGCCCGCTACCGTGCAGGTGGATTGTGTTGTGTTTTTAACTGTCCATGTTGCCGTGTCGGAAAGTGTGGGAATATCCACTGTTTCGCTGTGCGTGCAACCGTCGTTGGTGCAGGAATGTGTTGCTCTACCGATCGATTCCAAAGTGGGATTGGTAACGATTGTCCAATTTCCATACGTGTGCCCCGTTGCATCGATAGTGTCGCCACGGTGTTCCGTTGCTCCGCACAGTGCGCAGTAACGCATTTCGCCACCCTCTTCCGTGCAGGTGGCAGGTTTTACAAACCAATCGCTCCACTTGTGCACAAGAACGGGGCTGGAAATGTCTTCCCAGTCAACTTCCACCATGTCTTCGCCAACTTTTACAAAATACTTTCCGCACAATGTGCAGGTGTAATATTCCAGCCAGCCTTCCTGTGTGCATGACGGTTGCTGCGCCAAGACTACTTCCGAATACTCGTGGGTGCAGTCAGCCGTTACCGCATCCGCAACATCGCCGTTTGGCACATAAGCCGCCACGGCAAGAAGTGCTACGGAAACGATGAACATGACGGCAAAAATCTTCAACAGTTTTTTCATGTCCCTTATCTCCTTTAACAAAAAAAACCGCACAAACTACCTTGTTTGTTGCGGTTGAATGCAAAAATTTCCGTTGACAAAGGCGGGGACAGTTTCCCCGTGCGTTTCATACATTGCAGAGTTGCCCATGTCTTTACGCATTTTACCCTCTTTCACTTTGACAATAAAAACGGAAATGTAAGTAACATTTATATTGTAACACCTATGTTTTTATTTTTCAATATTTTTTATGAAAAATAACTGAATTTTTTATGAAAAATAACTGACATTATTCGTTAAAAAAAGCAATAAAAATTTGCTTTTGCAACATATGTCGTTTTTTGGCGACAATGCAAAAAAAATTTTGCACAAAAAAGACAAAAAACTTTGACGTCCGCATGCCTATTGCACGGCTACCGCTGACATTGCTGCCGTTGAAAAAAAGTTGAAACGTATTTTTGCAATGTGACGAAAGATGTTTGCACTGTTTGGGCATTTTGCTTGGCTTTGCCATGTCGAGGCACAAACAAACTACACGACAAAACAACTTGCAAAGGGAAAAAGGGGAAAACGAAACTTTGCGCAACTTTACAAGACATTTTGTGCCGAAGCCGTGCCTGTTTCCGAACACGGCAACGCCGACGTGGCGTTTTTGGCACGTATATACCGCACAAAAACAAACATACTAGTTGCACGGAGGAAAATTATGAGCAAAACGCCTGTAAAACAAAAAAACGAAACGACAAAAGACGTGATTTTGGCAATATTTTGCGTTGCGCTGATGTTTGCGCTGTTTGCCACCATAATGGTACTTGCGGGAAGCCGCACAGTGGGAAAAATTACCTATGAAGGAGAAGTCAGACAGGGGAAAACGCAGGTGTTTTCCTACCGTACGGACAAGGTGAAAAAGGGCGAAACGGTAACATGGTACGTGGACAATGTAAAGAAAGACAGTTACAACTACGACGGACAAAACGCCGATTTTGCCTGCACCTTCGACAAAACGGGTAACAGCACCGTGAGGGTTGTTGCAGGCAGATTCAACCAAAGCGTTACCGTTGAGGTGCTAAGGCCACTGCTTACAGTGCGTGCCAAAGACGTTATCGTTACCTACGGCGAAACGACGGCACCTGTGCTGACTTTTGAAACAAGCGGACTGCTTCCGGGGGACACATTGCAAAAACTCGGTTGCAAAATTCAACTTGTTGCGGAAAACGACGGTACACAGTGCGGAGAATGGAAAATTTCCGTGTTGCCTTTTCAATGCGAAGGCTACGACGTGCAAACGGCAGACGCAACTTTGACGGTGTTGCCCAAACAACTGAAAATTACCGAAACGGTGCAAAAAGTTTACGACGGTACAACAAATTTGGACAACACGCAGTTGAAAATTGAAGGCGTCGTTTTTGGCGACGATGTGCAGGTTCTGTTGAAAAACACACAGTTGCCTTGCAAAAATGCAGGGAAGTACATTCTGGACGGAAACAGCATTTGCATTGAAGGCACAAACTGCAAAAACTACACGGTGGAGGGCGAAGTGTGTGTTGAAGTTTTGCCGAAAGGGCTGACTTTGCAAGGTCTTACCGTTCAAAACAAAACGTACGACGGCACTACCAAGGCGGACATTGCCAAACTCGGAGAATTGCAGGGGGTTGTGGAAGGCGACAGCGTAGCGATAGGCAATCTTGAAGTGAAATTCGACGCCGCCGATGTCGGCACACATGCCGTGAAGGTGAAAAATATTGTTCTTGTAGGCATGGACAAACACAACTACTTTGTGCAGAACGTTGTTGTCAATAACGGCGAAATTTTACGTCAAAAGTAACTAAGCGTCAACGGTTGCGAAAAACAATTTGATGCGAAAAAACCAAGACGTACAATAAAATTTTGTACAAAGCAATCAGTTTTGTTAAGTTCAAACAACACGGGAAAAGGTTAGTTGCCGAAATTACCGATTTTGTGTTTTTCAAAGACGGTGTTTGCACTACCGCAAAAAAAGCACTTACAGCATGCGTATAATTAGTTACAATACGGCATTTCCGCAAGGGAATGCCTTTTTTGTGTCCATGTGCAAAATTGTTGCGTAAACTTGACGGTTTGCGCCGACATTTGGTATTTTAAGAAAAATGTTGCAAAAAAAGCGTAAAGCGTTTATAATTTGTGTATCAACAAACACAGAGGTAGACATGTACCCGAAAAGAATTTTTCAGATAATTGCCGCAGTGTATTCGCTGCTTTTTGCGCTGTTTTTACTTACAGTCGCTTGTGTTGCAAGTTTGCAGTTTCTTAACGTGCAACTTCCCGAAATTGCACAAAATCTCATTGAAATTGTAAACAAAGCCGCTTCACGCATGTCCACCGCCTCTAACGTTAAAACAGGACGTGCCGTAGTGATATTTTTGGCGTTTGCCCTTCCTGCATTGCTTATTTTTGTGGGAGTGGCAATGTTGTTTGCAAAGCCGAGAGTTAAACGCTTTCGCCACACTGTAGCCAGCATAATTATTGTAGTGGGTGCTACCGTGTCTACACTGTCCTTTTTGTTGATGACGAGCATCACCTACAACATCCCCTCTCTTTCCCTTTCGTTAACCTTTTTGTGCAACTTTCTGATACTGTTTGCGTTGAACATTGTCGCCGTACTTCTCAAAAGGCCCGAAAGCCAAACCCTTTTGCTATTGCACGAACAGGCAAAGTTGCAAGTAAAGGAGGGCGCCGAGAGAGAACTTGCGGAAAATGCTTTGCCTGCACAGGACGAAGAACAAACGCAAACGACTACTCCAACGGCAACAGACGAAACTACACAACAACAAGACGTGAAAGAGGATGAACCCAACTCTCGGCAAACAACGGAAGTTATGCAAGAAACCGCCCCCGAGCAACCGACACGGCAAGACACTGCGAAAAATGCTGTGCAGATTGAAAACTCCAAACCTGCCGACACGACGGCAACAGACGTAACTACACAACGACAAGACGCAGCGACCTATTCCGCAGAAGACCAGCCCTATCTTACCCAACATTTCACCGTAAGCGACATTACCGACAGCACTTACGGCAACGTAGAAACGATAACGCCACAAACGTTGAAAAAGATACAAAAACTTCGTCTGCTACTGCAAACGCATGCTATTACCGAGGAAGAATACGTTGCCCTTGTGGACAGTTATCTTCACGGCGACAAACAGCAAAAGTGAATTTTTGAAGGCAAACGAAACGACGCAGAAATCGGCGGAATTTGCCGTTGCGTACGTTACAATCGGAACACACTTAATTTTGTTGCACGTTGGTTGAATAACATCGGTTTTGCGGGATACTGCACCGGATCTCAGTCCGCCGTTGCGAAATTCTGAAATAGCGGCAATGCTGTTTCGGCAGTTACATTTTGCCGTTACCAACTACTAATCGGAAAGACAACAATAACGCAAAATGAATCTATCAAAATTGCCAACCGTGAAAACACGGCGTCCGTCTGAAAACACGTTGCACCGCACCGCACAATAAAAACAAAAAAAGACATCCCGAAAGATGTCTTTTTTTTCACATTTAGCATTGCAACAAATACTGATGTGGTTGACCTGTGCAAAAAACAGTTGACATTGAATGGCAACTCGTTTTTGTCAGCGTCTTCCAAAGGGTTTTTTGAAACGGGGATTGTTGATGACATCGCCCAACACCACTATTTTGGCGACTTCGGTGTAATCCCTGTTGCTTTCTTCGCCGTCGTAGGCAAGATCGTGAGCAATGAGGCGTACGCCTTCCAATTCGTCGCAACCTTCGTCGCTTACTTCGCCCAACGAGCCTACAATTTTTTCGTACTGTTCAACTTCCTGTCCTGCATGGGTGTGGTCGGCGGGGAAAGTGATTGTACTTTGCGTCTTTTTGACATCTGTTGCACCACTTGTCCTGCCCGAATTGGCTTTTCTTGTCGTGCGATTGTACTTCGGCGCAATTTCTTGTATTACCCTGTCTGCTTCGTCAACTGCGTTTTTGACGTTTTGACTGTTGACAAGTTTTTTCAGTGCAGGAACTGCCACCGCCACCGCAACAACGACTATTGCAATGAAAATTACAGGAACAAGTGCCCATATTTCACCTGCACACAGCACTGTGTTTGCCACAATCATTTTATCACCTATTTTTTACTGCCTTTGCCGCCTTCGCCGCTGCCGGAAATTGCATTGCGCATTGCGGTGTCCGCCTGTATGTTTTGCATGTTGTAGTAGTCCATGATGCCCAAACGTCCGCTGCGGAACGCTTCCGCCATTGCACGGGGAACTTCCGCCTCCGCTTCCACAACCTTGGCGCGCATTTCCTGTGTGTGAGCCTTCATTTCCTGCTCCGTAGCAACTGCCATTGCACGGCGTTCCTCGGCGTTTGCCTGAGCAATACGTTTGTCCGCTTCCGCCTGATCCATTTGCAACTGCGCACCTATGTTTCTGCCGACGTCCACATCGGCAATATCGATGGACAAAATCTCGTAGGCAGTACCTGCGTCAAGTCCCTTTTTGAGTACCGTTTTGGAAATGGAATCGGGATTTTCCAACACTTCTTTGTGCGTTTCCGACGAGCCTACCGTTGTTACGATACCTTCGCCGACACGTGCGATGATTGTTTCCTCGCCTGCACCGCCGATAAGACGGGCAATGTTGGCACGCACCGTTACCCTTGCCTTTACACGCAGTTCGATACCGTTTTTGGCAATGGCGGAAATGATGGGCGTTTCAATCACCTTGGGGTTTACGGAAACTTTGACGGCATTGAGCACGTCACGTCCTGCAAGGTCGATTGCCTTTGCCGATTGCAAGGACAATTCGATGTTGGCGCTGTGGGCGGAAATAAGTGCGTTTACCACATTACTGACGTTACCGCCTGCCATAACGTGAGATTCCAATTCCGAAATGTTGATTGTAAGACCTGCTTTGCGGGCACGAATGTAGACGTCTACCAGCATTTTGTACTTGATACGACGCATTTTCATACCGACAAGTCTTCCCATGGAAACGTGAGCCTTGCTTACCGCTGCAATGAAGTAGGTGCCTATCGGCAAAAACAGCAACAAAAGCAACAGCAAAACTGCCACCACTATCAGTACTATCGCCCAGGAGGGGAAATTGATTGCGGTTGGATTTGCAAAAAGTAAAGCCATCATAATGTGTTATTCTCCTTGTTTGTTTATTACAACTATGCGTTGTCCTTCCACCTGAATGCACACCACTTTTTCACCTTCGTTGATGAAACCGTCACGTGCAACAACGTCCACAACTTCTCCGCCGAAATTAGCCTTGCCGACAGGACGCAACACGGTGAGCGCAATGCCTTCCTTTTGCAAAAGGTAGGTGAAGTCTTTTGTACCTTCCGTTTTTTCTTCCGAAACGGCGGTGCCAACGTTGAATAAAGCCGTTTTGCTGAGTTTTCCTTTGGTGACCAACCTGCTGAATACGAAAAACAGCAGGAAGAAAAACAACAGAGAAATTGTTATCATGTACAAAAGCATCATGGCGTCGCCGTCCTGCAAAAGACGGATTACAATGCCTGCAACAACCATTATCGTGCCGCTTATGCCGAAAAATCCGAATCCCGGCACAAACACCTCGATTGCGCAGAAGATGAAACCCACAATGAAAAGCACCATGGGCAACACCTGCATTTCGGTGAATAATCTTGCAAAACTGGAATCGGCAAACCCCTCTGCAAGAATCGTCAGTACGTTCATATCTTTACTCCGTAATTAAATTATGCCACAAAAGGTTGCAACAAACCTATTGTTCCGTCTTTGCGGCGATAAACCGCTTCGACGTTGCCTGTTTCCTCGTTGACAAACAGGTAGAAATCGTGATCCAACATGTCCAGATTTTCCGCCGCTTCCAAAGCCGACATGCGGTCCACCGCAAAACGCTTGGTTTTGGCTATTTGTACCGGTTCCACCTCCACGTCGGAAACAAATTCGTATTCCGTGGGGCGTTCGGGCATTTTGTGAGATTTGTTGAGTTTTTCACGGTGCTTGACAAGTTGCCTTTCCAACTTGGGAAGGCAGGAATCGATATTGTAGTACATCGTGTCGCCAACGACTTCCGAACGTATGTAAGTGCCGTGATAGGTGATGGAAATTTCCATTTTGCATTGTCTGCCGAGATCCGTCAAGACAACTTTGCAAGGAGTGTCGCTGTCGGGGAAATACTTGTCCAACTTTTTGAGTTTGGTGGTCAGAATGTGTTCCAACCTGTCAGTTACACGATAGTTTTTGGATGTAATTTCTAGTTTCATAGCCATACCTCCGACTTTTCTTGGAAAAAGAAAGCCTTTTTCCTACAATAATTATATCATAACTTTGGTGAAATTCAATAGTAAAGACAAAAAAAGTGTCTTGTACGCCACAAATTTTGTAAAGAAAATCCCCCAAAGGGCAAAAAAGGGGATATTGTACCGTTTTTTTCGACACGTTGCAAAAAAATACAGCCATTTTCCGACAGCAACTTTCAACTGTTTTGCCAAACGGCTTGTCCCGTTGAACTTCTCAACTTGCAGTAATCACCGTATACTTCCAAGAGTAATTCCTGAAAATTTGACGCTTTACGCAAAGGGAAAGGGGGGGGCGCAAAAATACTTGTACCGTAAAAACCAATTGCAGAAACGTTTTGGAAAACAAAAAACTTCACATTACAAAAAAACTTTTACATTACAAAAATTTGCAACAGAATTGTGTTGCCAAAAATACAAAAGACTTTTTACCGTTCATTGCAAAAAGCACCTTGCTCTGCTTTCCCAAAAACAGACTTGTGACACAAAAAATTTGTAAAAAAGTTTTTGAAACCGTTTGTAAAAAACCAAAAACTTCACATTACAAAAAAACTTTACATTACAAAAATTTACGACAGAATAGTGTTGCCAAAGACACAAAAGACATTTTACCGTTTATTGCAAAAAGCACCTGCTATGCTTTCAAAAACTGACCTGTGATAAAAAGCATTTGTAAAAAAAGTTTTTGAAAACCGTTTGTAAAAAACCAAAAACTTTACGTTATACAAAAAACTTTACGTTACAAAAATTTGTAACAGAATTGTGTTGCAAAAGGCACAAAAGACATTTGACGGCTCATAAAAAATTGACTGTTTTTACACAAAAAATCACTTGCACTTTTTGCACGAAAAGAGCAATCGCTGTGCATTTAGCCGTAAAAAACGACGCCGCAAGTTTATGTCTTGCGGCGTCGAACACACAAATTTGTATCAAAAAATCAAATACGGTAGTGAAAAACAGTGACGGGAAATGTTGCGTTGCTACCTGCGGAAGGTTATTGCGTCACCGATAGAATCCACCACGACGGTGTCGCCCTGATTCACTTCTCCCAAAAGTATTTTTTCCGCAAGCGCATCCTCCACCTTACGCTGAATGGTGCGTTTGAGAGGTCTTGCGCCGTACTCCTTGTCAAATCCCGCCTTGGCAATGGCTCGCACCGCTTTGTCGGTGAATTTCAGATTGACGGTGCCTTGCAGACGCTTGTGCAAATTGGAGCAAAGCAGTTCCGTTATCTTCAACGCCTCCGCCTCGCCCAGATAGTTGAAAACCACCACTTCGTCCACACGGTTGAGAAATTCCGGACGGAAAAAGTTTTTCAAGGCACGTTCCACGCTGTCACGCATGGCTGTGTAGTCGTTGCTTTGTCCGAAACCTATTTTTATTTGCTGGTCGCCAACGCCTATGTTGCTTGTCATGATTATTACGGTGTTTTTGAAATCCACCGTCTTGCCGTGAGAATCGGTGAGACGTCCTTCGTCAAGTATTTGCAAAAGCAAATTGAACACATCGGGATGCGCCTTTTCTATTTCGTCAAACAACACCACGCTGTAAGGCTTTTTGCGAACCTGTTCCGTCAGGTAGCCACGTTCCTCGTAGCCGACGTATCCCGGGGGCGCACCAATCAACTTGGCAGTGGACTGCTTGTCCATGTATTCCGACATATCCACACGAATCACGCCGTTGGAATCGCCAAACAGACTTTCGGCAAGCGCTTTTGTGAGTTCCGTTTTTCCCACTCCCGTCGGTCCCACGAAAATGAAACTTCCGATAGGCTTGTTGGGGTCTTTCAAACCGGCACGTTGCCTGCGCACCGCCATTGCCACAACACGCACCGCCTGTTGCTGACCTATCACACGCTTTTGTAGTTCCTCTTCCAAATGCACAAGTTTGTCACGCTCTTCACGTGAAATTTGCGTTACAGGCACACCTGTCATTTGTGAAATTACCGCTTTTACGTCCTCCGCAGTCAGTTGGCACTTGTGCTGCGCAAGTTTTTCTTCATACGCCGATTGCTCGAATTCGTAGGAAAAATACACTTCGTTGAATTTTTTGTTTATTGCCTCCACCTCTTCGGTGTTGTGCAAAGAAAGGGCAACGTCACGCTTGCGTTTGAGTTCGCTCAGTTGCGACGACAACTGCACCAAACGCTGCGGCACGGCAAAAGTTTTTATTTTCAGTTTGCTGCACGCTTCGTCGATGACGTCGAAAGCCTTGTCGGGAAGATATCTGTCGTTGATGTACCTTACGGACAGCAACACTGCGGCACGAATGGCCTCTTCCGTTATTTGCACGCCGTGGTGCTTTTCGTACTTGGATTTTACCCCCGAAACAATTTTTATTGCCATTTCGGGGGAAGGCTCGTTGACGGTTATCGGTTGAAAACGCCTTTCCAAAGCAGGGTCGGACTCGATGTATCTGCTGTACTACGCCGTGGTTGTTGCGCCGACAATTTGCAACTGTCCTCGGGCAAGCGCCGGTTTGAGTATTTCCGCTGCGTCCATCGACCTTTCCGCCGAACCGCCGGCACCCACCAGATTGTGTATTTCATCTATGAAAAGAATTACGTCGCCTGCCGCAATAACCTGCGACACGACACGTTTCAACCTCTCTTCAAAGTCGCCACGGTAACGTGTGCCTGCCACCATACCGGCAAGGTCCAACTCCACAAGACGTTTGCCCTGCAACTCCGCAGGAACGTGCCCCTGCGACATTGCCATTGCCAAACCTTCCACAACGGCAGTTTTGCCTACGCCCGCTTCTCCCACAAGCACGGGATTGTTTTTGGTGCGTCTTGTGAGCGTTTGCACAACACGTGCCGTTTCCGTTTCTCTGCCTATTACAGGGTCGAATCCCCCTGCCAAAGCCTTTTCGGTGAGGTCGAAGCCGAATTCTATGGCGCTTGTTTGCGGTTTGTCGGGGCTTTTGGCTCTTTCTCCCTCCACACTGTCAAATTCCCTGTGTAAACCGTCGTCGGATTCCGCCCGTGCAACGGGAGTTACAACGGGACTGCGTGTGAAGTTGCCTATCTTTTCCCAGTTGGGACAGGTTTTCAGTACTCGTTGGTACATTTCCTGCGGGGTTTTGCCCCTTTGTCGCAACAAAAACCTTATCTTGTCGTAGGCGTAACTGTCCTGCATGCTGAGTATTGCCAGCAATGCGTGCGTGCATGTTACATCCTTTTGCCCGAAAGACTGCGAAAAAAACGTTGCACGTGCCACCAACTCCTGCACCTCTTTGGAATCGGTAAGAGGACCGCCCCTGCCTGTACGTATCAGACCGAGATTGTCTTTGGTAAGACCGAATTCTTCCAACATTTTTTTGGCATCACTGTCCACCACCGACAACTGATACAGCACATGCTCCGCCTTGAATGCAGGCACACGCAGTTGTCTGGCGTACATATAGGCGTTGTCAAGAACCATTTGAAGTGTTTCCGTTTGCATTTGATACCTTCTGCAAAAAATTTCTCATTGTATTGTATCAAATTACAGCACTTTTTTCAAGGACTTACAACAAATACTTTGACAAACACTGCCTACTTTACGGCTTTTTTCTTCAAAAAGTAAAAAAGATGGTAACATTCCCTCGCCAAAGAAGGCAGGGTGGAAAGTGCCAACGCAGCAAGATACATTTGCCACGGCAACTGCGTCAATCCGAACAGTCCTTGCAAAGCAGGCACCAAGGCAACTGCAAACACCATTACCACCGACACTGCAAAACTTACAGACATAAACGCCGTTATTCCCCCTCGGAAAATACTGTGACGGCTGCGTATTTCCAGCACGAAAATCAGTTGGGAAAGGGACAAAATGAGATACGCCATTGTGGACGCAGATGCGCTGTCCACACTGTTTCCCACGGCATATCCCACAAGCGTTGAAAGGGCAAAAAGTATTCCGCCCAGCACAATCCGCCTGCCTCCGCCGCCACTGAAAAAGGTTTCGCCTGCTTTTTTGGGGGGAATTTTCATTACGTCGTCTTCCTGCTTGTAGATTCCAAGGGCAAGACCGGGCAAACCGTCCGTTACCAGGTTTATCCACAGCAGTTGCATTGCCGAAAGGGGCGAAACGTCCCATATAAGCAAAGCCACAAATACCGAAAGCACTTCGCCTATGTTGCATGTGAGCAGGTAGGTTACTGCCTTTTTGATGTTTTGGTACACGCTTCTGCCCAACGAGACGGCGTCTACGATTGTTGCAAAGTTGTCGTCGGCAAGAATGATGTCGGATGCGTCCTTGGCAACTTCCGTGCCGCTTCCCATGGCGCAACCGATATCGGCATTTTTGAGTGCGGGCGCATCGTTTACCCCGTCCCCCGTCATTGCAACAACGGCGTTTACGCTTTTCCAGGCGTTGACTATCCGCAACTTATCCGACGGTGTAACACGGGCATACACGGCAATTTTGCCGACGTTTCGGGCAAGTTGACTGTCCGACCAACTTTGCAGTGTTTCGCCGTCCACTGCCATGTCGCCCTGTTGCAGAATGCCGAGATTTTTGGCAATCTCCTGCGCCGTAAGCAAACTGTCCCCCGTTATCATTACGGGGCGGATTCCTGCGCTTTTGCACATTTCCACGGCACGGAAAACTTCCTTTCTGGGCGGATCTGCCAAAGTGAACAGAGCGGTGATGTTGAGGGAATTTTCCAACGCTAGGCTTTTGGAAAAATCGTGTCGCACCTCTTTGACGGAAAGTGCCAACACACGCAGACCCTTTTTTGCATACACGTTGTAGTGTTTTTGAAACACATCGTAATTGCAGGCATTTTTCATGGCGTCAAAACTGCCCTTGGTAACGGCAAAGTATCGGTTGTTGTGCTTTACGACGACAGTCATAAGTTTTCTGTTGCTGTCAAAGGGAATTTCAAACAGACGAAGGGCGAAATTCGGTTTTTGCATAAGGCTTGCCACTGCCACTTCGGTGGGATCGCCCAACCACCCCTCGTCGTTTTTTACCACATCGCAACACCAGCAAAAAGCCTGAAAGTTTGCGTCCTCTTGCGGAATTTGCGCCGCACGACGGTAGGACTTGCCGTCGTACATTCCCACAAGCGACATTTTATTTTGTGTGAGAGTGCCTGTTTTGTCGCTGCAAATGACGGTAGCGCTTCCCAACGCTTCCACCGCCGTGAGCCTTTTGACAACGGCATTTTTCGCCGCCATTTTTTCAATGCCTTTGGCAAGCACCACCGTTACGACGGCAGGCAAACCTTCGGGAATTGCCGCAACAGCCAAAGAAACGGAGGTGAGAAAAATGTTTACAAACACAGCCGTCAGCGTATCACCCGGTTTCATTGCCCTGACGCCCTTTACAAAGCCGACCACAAGCACAACAAAACACACGGACAGGCACACTATCCCTATAACCTTGGAAAGTTGCTTCAACTTTTGCTGCAACGGGGTGAGAACGGCTTTGGAATCGGCAAGAAAGTTGGCAATTTTGCCCAGTTCGGTGTTACTGCCTGTGGCGGTTACCTGCGCAGTGCATCTGCCGTTGGTTACAAAACTTCCGCTGTAAATTGTGTCGGAACGTTTGCCGTGAGATGACGATTGCCGCTTTTCCACAGGGGTGCTTTCCCCCGTCAAAGCCGACTGATTTACAAAAAAACTTTCGCAGTTAAGCAACTTACAGTCTGCCGTCACCACGTCGCCCGCTTCGAAAACGCAAACGTCGTCGACAACTACATTCTCACTGTCCAAAAGAATTACGTTGCCGTCTCGCACCACTTTTGTTTTGGGGGAAGTAAGTTTTTTGAGGGCGTCAAGTGATTTTTCCGCACGGTACTCCTGAAAAGCCCCCAAAAAAGCGTTTGCCAACACAATGGCAACTATTATTACAGGTTCCAGCATGTCGGCTTTTTCACCGCTGTACAATGCCAGCCCGAAGGAAAGAGCGGCGGCAACAAGCAGAATTATTATCATCAAATCGCCAAACTGACTGAAAAACTTTTTGACAAAACTGCTTTTTTTACCGCCCGTTGTTACGTTTTTGCCCTGTTTGGCAAGTCGTTGGGACGCTTCCGCCGAGGAAAGCCCCCTTTTGTAGTCCATTTGTGGTTGCGTCAAAAATGCGCACCTCCGAAATACTTTTTGTAAATTTTATGAAGAGCAACAACAAATTAGAAGACAAGAAGATTTGCTCCTGCCTCAAATGAACTTGCAAGCAGACATGATATTGACTTAACGGACAACAACAGACAACCAAACTTCATTTGTGTTTACGACGAATTATCGGAAATTGTACGACAACAACTGCTTGAACCGTTACAGCAGACTGAACGGAAACATATGTGCGACGAGTTGCAACGGTGTGTTGTTGCTATGATTTTTCGGGAAAAATTACAACGAAAATGTGACGGAACGGCTTTGTGTAGCAAAAACGAAAGTTTGGGGTGATTTGCGTATTTCTATGTCTGTGTGTAAAATTAAAAATCTTGCGGTGCATTCTTGATAACTTTGACGGAAAACACAATTTTTAATTAAATCGTTTGCCGTTGCACGCCATGTTTTGGGGTTGTCGCACTAACTGCGTCAACGGCGTATCCCTACGGAAAACGCCGAAACACAAATTTGCACACTCAAAAAACGACCGCCTACCGAGCAATCGCACGTTCGCTTTGAAAAGTGTTTGACAAACAAAAAAAACGCCGTAACGTTACGGCGTTTTGGACAGAAAATGTAAGAAATTTTTTTGAATATTTTGAAACAACAGTACACATTGGAAGGCAAATTTGTTGATTGGAAAACGATTTTCCGACAAAAAGAACCTTTTTCTTGCTGACGGGTGGAAAAATTTGTGTCAAAAAAGTTTTTTCTTATTACCCTACCCCAACAAATGTTGGCTGTACTGTTGTTCCTTGTAGGCAAACTGCTTTTTGTAGTCTTTTATTACAAAAGCAATATACACCAAAATTGACAGAATTTCTGCAAACGGGTAGCAGAACCATATACCTTCCTGTCCCCACCACATGTTGAGAAGTATTGCCGAAGGAATGAGGAAAATGAGTTGACGTGAAAGGCTCAAAAGCAAACTGGAAACGGGGCAGTTGATGCTTTGCAGCATATTTATCAGCAAAATGCTGAATGCAGCCGGTATGAAGGAAATGCTGATACAACGGAAAGCGTAGGCACCTTCTCGCACCAAAAGCATATTTTCCTGTTGCAACTGTTCCCACGTTTGCCCCTGCGACACCGTCTTACTTTCAAATATCGACATCAGCAATTCGGGACACAATTGGAAAAGCAACGTCCCCAGCGTCATTACGCCCAATGCAATGGACAGCGAAAGTTTGAATGTTGAATTGAACCTCTTTCGCAAGTTTGCGCCGTAGTTGTAACTGAGAATAGGCATTGTTCCCTGCATGAGTCCGAACACGGGCATGAAGATAAAGGACTGCACCTTGAAGTACGCAGACAAAACGGTGATTCCGTTTGTGTAGGAACGCAACATAACGTTGAGAATAATGGTAACAACGGAACTCATGGCGTTCATAACAAGGGCGGGCAATCCTATTTTGGCTATACGTGCGAAGTAATGCGCATTGAAGCGGAAGCCTTTGAGAGAAATGGACACGTCCTGTTTTTTGAAAATGAAAAACGCCAAATCGAAAGAGGCGGCAAACCACTGACCTATCACCGTTGCCAAAATTGCGCCAAAAACGCCCATTTTGAACACCATGATGAACAGTGCATCCAACACGATGTTGGTAACGGCACCGATAAGTTGGCTTATCATGGGAACTTTCATGTTGCCGGTAGCCTGCAAAATACGTGCGCTGACGATATCCAGCGTAACGCCGCCGCTTGCCGCCATGTAGATGGTGAGGTACATTGTTCCCTTTTCCACAACGTAATTGACGTCGGTGGCATTTCCGTCGTTAACGAATGCCTGCACAAAGGGACGTGAAAGGGTGAAAGCCATTACCGCCATTATTGCCCATGCAAACAAAGCCATAACTATTGCCGTTTTTGCACCCTTGTTGGCACTTTCTCGGTTGCCCTCGCCAAGTTTGCGTGCAATGTAAGCGTTTGCACCGACGCCGATACCTATTGCCACTGCCGTTACAAACATTGTCATAGGCATTACTATGCTTACGGCGTTGAAAGAGTCTTTGCCGATGTTAAGTCCCTTGTAGCCTTCCTCAACATAGGTAATGTTGGTGAGGAAAAGAGAGTCTACAATGTTGTACAAAGACTGCACAAGCATGGAAAAAATTGCCGGCAAACTCATTTCCAGCAAAAGTTTGCCGATGGGCTTGTTGCGCATCTTGTCCGACTGCAATGCAACCTGCTCTTCGCCGACGGGTTGCAATTCCTGCTGTTGTTCGGCAACAGGCTCTGCCGACTGTTTTTCCGTATCCTTACTGTTTTTATTGATTTTCATTTGTTAATATGTTTTCTCCTTGCTGACTGATACCAAAATTTGCACTATACTGCGATTTTAGCATATTTTGAGATTTTTTTCAACAAAAAACGGCGATAGTACAGTTGAATAACAGTTGTACAAAGGCAAACAAAGCGAAAAAACTTGACGTGAATGCACGACAACGTTTGTTGCCGTGAATAAATAACGATTTAAGCAAAAATTTTTTGAACTGTATAAAAAACTCCCGAAAAAGGGAGTTTTTTCTGAAAATTTACCGTTGGTTTTCCACCTTGTCGTTGACGTAACGGCAAAATGAGATGTTGTAGTTTCCGTCAGATATGTTTTCCGACTGACTTTCCAGACGCCAATTTTCCTTTTGGTCGAGGTTGGGGAAAAACACTTCCGCATCGCCGTCGGCATCTACCTTGGTTACGTAAGCCACACTGCATCTGTCCAACATAAGTTTGTAAAAGGAAGCGCCGCCTATCACAAAAATATCGTTGCTGTCGTAATTGCGCAAAAGGGCATTGAGTTTGTCCACGCTGTCGACGGAAATTGTACCGTCGTGCTTTGCGCCGGAGGAATCCAGCACGATATTTACACGGTTTGGAAGCGCCCCCGAAGGAAAACTCAAAAATGTGTTTGCGCCCATTACCACAACTTTTCCCGTGGTGGTTTCACGGAAAAACTTCATATCTTTTTTCAGGCGGAAAAGCAAATCGTTGTTTTTGCCTATTCCCCAATTTTTATCAACAACTACGATTGTATTCATTTTAACCTCGCATTTCAAAACTGAAAATGACCTGCACGACAAACTTTCCCCATGCATAAGAGCACAACACGGCGAATGTTTCGGCTTTTAGTCAATTTCAAAAAAATTGCATTGTCTGCGCATGATTTTTTGCTTGCCAAACGCCGATTTTTGCAAAACGTGCAAGTTTTTGAACGGACAACACAAAAACGCCGTTGATTTTCGTTGCAAAGGGCGAAAAATGTCGTGGTACACAAGTTTTTCAAAACGCATGAGAAAGCATAAAACACGCACTGCAAATTCACGCAAATTTCCGAAGAGGAAACATTTTTCAGATTGCCACCTCGAATTTTTCAGAAAAAGGCTGAAATTGGTAGTTTTCCAAAGCCACATCGTCCACGGTGAACTTGTAGAAATCGGTGATATCCTTGTTTATTACAAACTTAGGAGCGGTAAGCGGCGTGCCTTGCAACATTCTTTCTACCTGCGGAATGTGCCTGTCGTAGATGTGAGCGTCGGCAATTACATGCACGAGTTCCCCAACCTGCAAGCCGGAAACCTGCGCAAACATGTGCACAAGCACGGCGTACTGCACCACATTCCAGTTGTTGGCAACAGCCATGTCGTTGGAACGTTGGTTGAGAATGGCGTTGAGTTTTCCGTCGGTAACGTTGAATGTTACCGAATAGGCGCAAGGATACAAATGCATTTCCGAAAGGTCGCTGTGTACATAAATGTTGGTGATGATACGTCTGCTTGCAGGATTGTGTTTGAGGTCGTACAGTACCCTGTCCACCTGGTCGAACATTCCTTCCTTGTAGCGGTGCTTGACGCCCAACTGATAGCCGTAGGCCTTGCCGATACTTCCCGTTTCGTCCGCCCAACTGTCCGAAATGTGGGAATGAAGGTCGTGAACGTTATTGCTTTTCTTTTGCCAAATCCACAACAATTCGTCTACGGCATTTTTGAATGCCGTGCGTCGCAATGTGATTACGGGAAATTCCTCCTGCAAGTTGTATCTGTTTACAATGCAAAACAGTTTTTTTGTGTGTGCAGGCGTGCCGTCCAACCAGTGTGGACGCACTTGTGCATTTTCGTCGGAGTAGCCGTGGTCTATTATGTCGTGCATATTCTGCATAAAAATTATGTCAGCCTTACTCATTTGTAACCTCGTTTTTTGTTTTTTATATTATACCAAATTTGCTCTGTTCCGTAAAGACAAAAAGGGCGAACAAAGGGGGTTATTTTGTTTTTTTTCAAAATGCAAAACAAGGGGGCAACCGTATTTTTGTTTACAGTTGAAAAATATAAAATAAAAAATCATGAAGAATAAATTTTGCAGTAGAAAACGAATGTTAACGCGCCGTAAAGTTGTAAACCGCAACTGCTTTTATTGAAGCTTGCTTTTGCAGTCCAAAGTTAAAAGACGTAAAATTTTAAGCATCTGACGGCAAAGTATTTTTTCGCAAAAAAACGCAAAAGAAAAAAGAACAAAAAACAAACTTTTTGGCAACGGAAAACACTACTCGGCAATAACACTGCAACTCAAAGTGACAAAAACATTGCACCGTTGTGAAAATTTTTGAATATTCTCTGACTTACAAGTTGTAATGACATAACTGACTTTGAAAAAGTTTGCTTTTCCGCTCAAAGTAAAACAGGCGAAAAAATCAAAGCAAATGACGGGGAAAAAACAAGTTGGAAGAAACGCAAAAATAAACACCACTTTGTGTGCAAAGGAAAACACTACTCGGCAATAATATTGCACATCAAAAGTGACAAAAACATTGCACCGTTGTGAGAATTTTTGAATATTCTCTGACTTACAAGTTGTAATGACGTAACTGACTTTGAAAAAGTTTGCTTTTGCAGTCCAAAGTAAAACAGACGAAAAAATCAAAGCAAATGACGGCGAAAAATAAGTTGGAAGAAACGCAAAAATAAACACCACTTTGTGTGCAAAGGAAAACGCTGCTCGGCAATAATATTGCACATCAAAAGTAACAAAAATTTTGCACCGTTGTGAAAATTTTTGAATATTCTCTGCAAAACAGAGGTGTGGGCATACAGTACGGCGTACACAAACGCCCAAAAATACAAATACGCTTACAAGGCAGTTTACAAACAAATTGTCAATGGTTTGTTTCACAATGTCCACTACAAGAACAAAAAAAACGCCCCGAAAGAGGGCGTTTGATTTACTTCTTTTTACGTTTGTGTTTTTCTCCGTCGCCATCGGGCTTTATTTGTTTTTCCACGGTGGGAACAACAAAAACGTTTTGGTGCAATTCAGAAACACGAGCCTGTATGTAATCGGTGATTTCCCTTGACGTAAGTTTGGTGTCGAAATGCACGGCAACGTCGAAAATAAGGTTGATGTGCGTGGGACCTTTCACCATACGGAAGTCGTGAATGTCAAAATCGGTATCCAAATCCTTGACTATTTTTTCCACTTCCTGCTTGTACTCGTCCAATTCCGGATCGCCTATCACAACGGGGTCGAGGTGAGTTACCAAAGTGATGTCGGTGTTTTGCGCAAAGTCCCTTTCAATACTGTCCATAAGGTCGTGGCTTGCAAGCACGTCCTTGGAGGAGTCAACCTCTACGTGCACGCTTGCATAGTACTTGTTTGGTCCGTAATTGTGAACGTTGAGGTCGTGAATTCCGTACACGCCGGGGAAACTTTTTATGCGTCTGTTGATTTCCTCTATCAGTTTGTCATCGGGGGCTTCGCCCAACAGTTGATTTATCGTACCTTTGAGAATTTTTATTCCCGCAATGGCAATCACTACGGAAACGGCAACTCCCATCACTCCGTCAAGGTTGATGTTGGCAAAGTTGGAAACGATTACCGCAACCAACACTGCGCTTGTGGCGCAAACGTCGGACAAACTGTCCGTAGAAGTGGCTTTCAGCAATTGAGAGTTGTAGTCCTTGCTCAACTTTCTGTTGAACAGAAACATCCAGAACTTCACCACGATGGAAAGGCTGAGCGCCGCCACCGTCCACACGCTGAACTCCAATTTCTCCGCTTCGCCTTTTACAAGCGCCACAACCTTTGTTACGCTTTCCGCCGCAAGTTGAAACGCCAGAATAAGTACGATGAACGCCACAATCATGGAGGCAATGTATTCCATTCGTTTGTGTCCGTAGGGGTGTTCGCTGTCGGCAGGTTTGCTTGCCAACTTCAAACTGATGAGAGAAACGACGTTGCTTCCGCAATCGGTGAAGTTGTTGAGTCCGTCCGCCAAAACGGACAATGCCCCGAACAGCGCCCCCACGATAACTTTTGCGGAGGCAAGCAACACGTTGAGCACAATGCCGACGATGCTGGACATTTTCCCTACGTTTTCTCGAACGTCGGATTTTGCAGTGTCTTTGTAGTTTTTTACAAACAATTTAAGTAACAATCCGGTCATGCGCAAATTGTACTGCAAACTGCAATCTGTGTCAATACTTTTTTGTTGTTACAGGCGGTTTACGTTTTGCGAAAAGGTGGCTGCCACACAGTCTACCGCTTTTTGCGCCTGCGCCCCCTCGGCATAGGCACGCACCACGTTTTCCGTGCCGCTTTTGCGAAGTACCAAACGGCAACCGGGGTACAGTTGCGATACACGTCCTGCGGTGTTTTGCAATCTGTCGCCGTCGCACAGCGCAATGTTGCTTTCCGTCAGAGGAATGTTTTTGCTGACGCTTGTTATTTCTACGCACGGAGAGGCATATTGCAACAAACTGCCTTTTTCACGGTAGATTTTGCACAAAAACAGCGCATTTATCAAAGCGTCGCTACTTGTGGCGTAGTCGCACAGCAAATAGTGTCCGCTTTGTTCGCCCCCGAAATTGAGTCCTTCCTTCACCATAGTGTTGAAAACGTTTGTGTCGCCGACGTCGCTGCGCAAAAGACGTATTCCAAGCCCGTTAAGAGCAGATTCCACTCCGCCGTTGGTAAGCACCGTTCCGCACACGGTGTTGTTGCGCAATCGGCCTTTTTCCGACAAATACCTTGCCATTGCAAAAAACACTTTGCTGTTTGGCACGACGACGTTGTTTTCCACCACTGCAAGTCTGTCGGCGTCGCCGTCCAATGCAAAGCCCAACGAATAATCTCCCTGTTTCATCTTTTCCAACAAAAAAGACGTGTTGGTTGCGCCGCAATTCTGGTTTATCAGTTTACCGTTGTTTCTGTTGCAAAACACCGTTACGTTGGCTTTCGCACGGGAAAACAGCATGCGTCCCACCTTGTAACCTGCGCCGTAACAACAATCCAACGCAATTTTCACGTTGGACAAATCCACATCCACTGCCGAAAGCACGTCGTCGCAGTAGATGTTTTCTATGTCGTAAAAAACAGGCTCGAAAATTTTGCCCTTTATTTCGGGATTCTGACACAGTCCCGACATCATTCGGGAAACTACTTCCTGTTTGGAAGGGCAAAGTTTGACGCCGTACCTGTCAAACACTTTAAGTCCGTTGTCCTGCGGCGGATTGTGACTTGCAGTAATCATAACGCCGTAGTCGCCGCCCATTTTGCGCACGAAATGCCCCACTGCGTTGGTGGGCAAAATGCCGAGATTGATGACGTTGCCCCCTCCGTCGTACACGCCCTGCGCCAAAGCGTTGAAAAGGGTTTCTCCGGAAATTCGGGTGTCCCTGCAAATCAACACTATCGGACACTCCTCACCGAGAAGGGCAAGGCTTTTGCCTAACAAAAAGGCAGTACCGTCTGTCAAGGTACTGCCGTAAGTTCCACGTATTCCGTCCGTACCGAAAAAATTCATAGATGTTCCTCCACAATGTCCAATGCTTTTCTTCGGTACTTCCTTCCGACGCCAAAGACCTGCCTGTGCATGGTTTGCCGTCGGATTTATATTTGCAATTTTGCCCGTGTACTTTTTTGTTCTTTTGTATTTTACAACCTTTTGTCCTTTTTCCTGTTGTTTGAGTTTACCTTTCCTTTTTGCCGTCAGGAAGTTTGCAACACCGTGTCAAAATGTTTTTCAATGCGACTTGCGTTACCTGCTCTTTACATTTCTATCGACAAATTGAAGTTGCGTAAATGTAAAATTTTCCAACAAAAGATTTTTTGAGTTGTTTTCTGTTTAGGCTGTTTTTCTTTTTATATTTTAGTTTTGTTTTTTGGAAATCATTCCCGAATACGCCGAGGCAAAAGTTCCCGCAATGGCTCCGTCGGCGCAGGCGGTTACTATCTGTTTCATGGGACCGTTTGTAATGTCTCCCGCAGCATACAAACCGTCAACGGTGGTTTTGCGTTTGTCGTCTACCACCAGATATCCGTTTTGCCTTGCAACGCCTTCGATATTGATGAATTCCGTGGAAGGCGCAGCGCCTATTGCCACAAAAATTCCGTTGACTTCCAGTGTTTTGCTTTCCTTTCCGTCGAAAACATCCATTGCCGACACCACGTCGTCACAGTGTATGACGGAAACCTGACTGTTGTACAAAACCTTGACGTTGCTCTTTTGCAAAAGATGATTGACGGCAAGTTCCTCCGCACGGAAGTTTTCGCCGGGAACGACAACGTACACAACGCTGCACAAATCCGCCAGATAGGTGGCTTCTCTCACGGCAGGCGTACCTCCGCCCACAACGGCAACTGGACGGTTGCGATAGAAATTTCCGTCGCATGTGGCGCAATAGGAAACGCCCTTGCCTACGTAGGGAGCTTCAAATCCCAACTTGTTGTGTGAAGTGCCTGTCGCCACAATCACGGCGGGAAAATGCCACTCCGCCTTGTCTGTTTTTATTACAAAATCGTCGCCCTTAGTTAGGGAAAGCACCTTTTCCCGCACTGTTTTCAAGCCCAACGCCTTTGCCTGCTCCACCATGTTGGAAGCAAGTTGCCAACCCTCTATGTTTTTGTAGGAAGGGTAATTTTCTATCTCGCCCAAATTTGCCGTCTGACCGCCAAAACCGAACTGTTCAAACATTGTAACGTCAGCATTTGCACGCAAAGCGTACACCGCCGCCGAAAGTCCTGCTACGCCGCCGCCGATTATTGCTATTTTTTTCATTGTTCCCTCGTTATTGCACCATTGTAGTTTATTTTGCGTGGCGCAACTTGTAGTAATTTGATTTTTTGTGCACACTATTGACAGACACGCCGCCTGTGTGTACAAAATATTGTACCACACATTGCGCCGTCTGTAAATGCAAAGATGCCTTTTGACAACAAAAAACACTTCCGCAAAAGAAGTGTTTTTTTGTTAATGTTACTGTTTGAAATACTACTTGCAACGTGCCTGACGCACTGCCTTTGCCCAACCTTCCACAAGTTCACGGCGACGTTCGTCCGTCATTTTGGGTTGAAATTCTCTGTCTACCTTGATGTTGGCGCGAATATCGGCAACGTCTTTCCAATAGCCGATGCACAGCCCTGCAAGATAGCATGCACCCAAAGCCGTTGTTTCCGTAACCTTGGGACGCACCACCGTTGCGTTGAGAATGTCCGCCTGGAACTGCATAAGGAAGTTGTTTGCACTTGCGCCGCCGTCGACGTTGAGGCCTTTGATTTTCACACTGGCGTCACGCTGCATTGCGTTTACCAAATCGTACACCTGGTAGTCGATGGCTTCCAAAGCGGCACGGATGAAGTGTTCCTTTTGCGTGCCACGGGTAACGCCTGTAATGGTGCCTCGTGCATCGGGGTCCCAATAGGGGGCGCCCAATCCCGTGAAAGAGGGCACAATGTACACGCCGTTGGTGTCGGGCACTTTTTTGGCGTAGTTTTCCGTTTCCGCCGCCTGTTTAATCATGCGCATTTCGTCACGCAACCACTGGTTGATTGCACCGCCGATGAAAACGCTTCCCTCCAAAACGTAGGGAGGTTTGTCGTCCAACGACGCACCCAAAGTGGTAACAAGCCCGTTGGTGGATTTGACAGGTTTGTGTCCTGTGTTCATCAGCAGGAAGCAACCTGTGCCGTAGGTGTTTTTGACGTCGCCTTCCTCCACTGCAAGGTGTCCGAACAACGCTGCCTGTTGGTCGCCCACCACGCTGCAAATGGGAATTTCCCTTCCGATGAATGTTTCGTCCGTCATGCCGTAGTTGTAGCCGGAGGGGTGTACCTCGGGAAGCATACAACGGGGAATGTCAAACAACTTCAAAAGGTCGTCGTCCCAAGTGAGGGTGTGAATGTTGAACAGCATTGTACGGCAGGCGTTTGTGTAGTCGGTGGCGAAAATTCTGCCACGGGACAACTGCCACATAATGTAGGTGTCCACCGTGCCGAAAAGCAGGTCGCCCTTTTCCGCACGGGCTCTTACTCCGTCCACGTTGTCCAAAATCCATTTTAGTTTTGTGGCGGAAAAGTAAGCGTCCAGCACCAAACCCGTTTTTTCGTAAATCATGTCGGCAAGCCCGTCTTCTTTGAGTTTTTCGCAGTAGTCGGCTGTTCGGCGACATTGCCACACAATGGCGTTGTACACGGGTTTACCTGTGTTTTTGTCCCAAACAAAGGTGGTTTCACGTTGGTTTGTGATGCCGATTGCCGCAATGTCCGTTGCGGATACATTGGCACGAATCAGTGCTTCCACAATGACGCCTACCTGCGAACCGTAGATATCGTGCGGATCATGCTCCACCCAACCCGGTTTGGGGTAGATTTGCGGAAATTCCTGCTGCGCCTTTCCCAAAATGTTGCCCTGTTTGTCGAAAACAATGGCTCGGGAACTTGTTGTGCCTTGGTCTAAAGCAAGTATGTATTTCATTTTTCTTTCTCCGTATTGTCTTTTTTTGTACAACAACCAAATGCAGTTTTCACTGCTTAAAAAGCAATTCCCGTCTATTTGGCATCGACGTTTTTGGTAACGATGAAGTCCACACCGCAACCGCAGATGTCGCTTACGGCAACATCACCGATATGTACGGGGGCTTTCAAAGTAACGTTTTTGAGCAGTTCCAAACCTTGGAAAATGAGATGTTTGGGAATAGCCTCTCTGGTTTTTACGGAAACCATGGGGATTGTTCCGTTTTCCACATGTACAGAACCGGTAACCATGCGTTTGGGAGAAGTAACTTCGTTGATAGCGTAGGTTACTCCACGGGGGCATGTGTTGCCCGTAACCTTGATGTTGTTTTTGTCGCTGTCGTCAACCGTGAGATGACATCCCATGGGACAGTTTATGCAAATCATTTCTCTAATCATTGTGCTTCTCCTTATTTAATCAGCGTAATTTCCACTTCCGACGCCTGCTTCAACGCCTTCATTTGCTCTGCCGTCAAAACAATGTTTTCCATTTCGCCGGGGGCAACGACGGGACGCTTTCTGCCAAACACTTTCACGCCGTCGGCAAGCACTGCGAGTTCCACCTTTTTGAACACGTTGGAAACACGCATTTTGAAACTCTGATTGGCGTACACTTCGTCTTTGTTGAGCACTGTAGGTACACAATAACGCACACCGTTTGTGCATTTTATGGTCAATTTTTCGTGGCAGGGCTTTGCGCCTTTGATGTACTCGGCAGCACATTTGCCTGCATTTTCGCTTTCGGCGGAAACAAAGTCCACCAGGTCGTGCACGTGAAGTACGTTGCCGCACTCGAACACGCCATCGATGTTGGTCATGAGGTTTTCGTCGACAACCGCTCCGCCCGTAGTGTTGGAAAGGGCGACATGCGCATTTTTGGCAAGTTCGTTTTCCGGAAGCAATCCTACCGACAGCAACAGAGTGTCGCAAGGAATGAGCGTTTCCGTTTCCTTTTTGGGTTGAAGTTTTTCGTCCACTTCCGCAACGACAACGCCTGTCACACGGTCCTTACCCTTGATGTCCACAACTGTGTGCGAGAAGTAAAGAGGAATGTCAAAGTCGTTGAGGCATTGCACGATGTTTCTGTTCAAGCCGGAAGAATAGGGCATGATTTCCACGACAGCCTTGACTTTTGCGCCTTCAAAGGTCATACGGCGAGCCATGATAAGTCCGATGTCGCCGCTGCCCAAAATTACCACTTCCTTACCGGGAAGGTATCCGTCGATATTGACCAGCTTCTGAGCAGTACCTGCGGAAAATACGCCTGCGCCACGCATTCCTGCCGTGTTGATGGCTCCACGGGGACGTTCACGGCAACCGCATGCGAGAATTATTGCCGTTGCCTGCACCTGAACAAGTCCGTCCTGTGCGGAAACGTAGGTTACCACCTTGTCGTTGGAAACGTCAATTACCGTAGCGTTGAGTTTGTACTGTATTCCACGTTGTTTGACTTGTTCTATGTAGCGGGCGGCATATTCCGGTCCCGTCAATTCTTCTTTGAATGTGTGCAAACCGAAACCGTTGTGAATGCACTGATTGAGAATACCGCCAAGTTCCGGTTCACGTTCCAGAATGAGGATGTCACGTTCGCCACAGTCGTAGGCGGATTTTGCTGCGGCAAGCCCTGCAGGACCGCCGCCTACAATTACAAGATTAACCTTTTTCATTACTTTGTCCTCCCCACTACTACGTTGCTCTTTCCGCCGCCTTTGGTGATGTCCTGCATGTCGCAGCCCAATTCACGGGCAAGAATTTCCATTATTCTGGGTGTGCAGAATCCTGCCTGACAACGTCCCATGCCGGCACGTGTACGACGTTTGACGCCGTCAAGGTCTTTTGCTCCGACGGGGCGACGGATGGCTTCCACAATTTCCCCTTCCGTTACCATTTCGCAACGGCAGACGATTTTTCCGTACAGGGGGTTGCGCTCGATGAGTTTTTCTCTTTCCACGTTGGACATTGTGGCAAAATGAGGAATAGCCTTGCGTTTTGCCTCAAAGTGAAGTTTGTTTTTCAAAGAAAGTCTTGTAGCAACCTGCGTTGCAATGTCTACAGCTATTGCGGGAGCGCAGGTAAGTCCCGGGCTTTCGATACCGGCAATGTTGTAGAAGTTTCTGACGCTGCTTTCACCCACCACAAAGTCGTCGGTTTCGAGGTGAGCACGCAAACCGGAAAACTGTGTGATTATGTTCCTGCGGGACAGGGAAGGTTCGGTGAGGAGTCCTCTGTTGAATGCCGAGTTCAATTCGTCGGCAGTTGTGCTTACGTCGTCCTTGTCTTCCACATCCGTAGCCGTGGGGCCAACCAGAATGTTGCCGTGCGTTGTGGGTGTTACCAAAACGCCCTTGCCCATGCTGGTGGGAAGTTGGAACAGC